>Ga0326511_10000291_pt1 | contig 42417 bp, 59 predicted proteins | sample 0_2496_0518_D_FD_203701 | JGI IMG/M metagenome (GOLD analysis project Ga0326511, IMG submission 203701) | Bovine rumen microbial communities from UC Davis, California, United States - 0_2496_0518 | ecosystem: Host-associated > Mammals > Digestive system > Stomach > Rumen | place: USA... | reverse complement strand
AAGTACCAGTTATCGCAAGACACCGTAGTTTGTGAGCCACTTGATTCAGAGGGGATAAACATCTGGTATGTACCACTTACATTTTTAACGCTGAATTTTGAAGGATAGCCACTTGTAGGCGTACCCACACTTATACCGTTTGCACTATCACTGAAATTCGCAGGATTCAAAATCAGATTAAGACCGTTACTGCTGTTATAAGCACCATCACACCAGTCAAGAACATTATCCCACAGTCCTTCAATATTTCTGTATTGCGTACTGCATCCATAGGCTGTTCTCGAACTCAATGTTGTACCGGTATGATATGGCATTGAATCTGTGTATCCCATATTTTCAGTTGCGGAATCATTACCGCAGCCATATCCTATTTTAGTCTGCGAATTCCAGTCACACATTTCAACAATATACAGCATCCAAAGTGTAAACCTTGTTGCAAAATCCGATTGCCATATATTTGAACCGAGGTTATGTATGCTTGTACGAGCAGCGGAGCGTGTGATATTTGCAATAGGTTTAACACCTGTTTTGGATTTATAATCTGATGCACAGTGATAACGTCCGATATAGACTACATCTCTTTCCCCTTTACCATCACCTCTGTCCATATGTGCCGGTGAAACATGGAATCCGTCAACCTCTTCATTTGCTATCTGTATCTTAATACTGTCACCGTTCTGTGTCAGCTTGTACCAGAATTTAGGTATAGCAACCATAGTGCCACCAGTTCTCTCTTCTTTCACCATTCCCGACCAAGGCATTAAGTTATCAAAAGGCGAGCCATAGTTAGATGCTCCTGATATGTAAGGTACTGGGTCTGAGAAGTTTGCCGCCCTATCGGTTCTTGTCCATGATGTTGTTGAAGTACCATCCCATACTGCACCGTAAACGGGGATTGTTATGTGTTCCCCCTCAACAAGCCCACTGTTCTTATACACTCCGTGCTTTCCTTCATCATTTATCACCCAGTAAAGCTTGTCGGCCTCGGGGGTAATTTCAAGATATTCGTCAACAGTCATATATATGTATGGTGTTGAACCACCACTTGTTTTCGGGTCAATATCCATTCTCTGACCGTTAACCGTCTTGTACAGCTGTGAAAGTCCGTCTGCATCAGGTGAATCCGCTCTGACCATTGCGTTATTTACTGCTGTATCATCGTAGTTGGAAAGCCCTGCAAGCTTATCCTTTTCGGCAGTAGTATAGTCGTTAGTGGAAAGCCCTTTTCCTGTTTCCTTGTCCACCTTCCCCTCACTGAGCTGAGCCGCCGCTTCATGTGCATCATAGATACCCTGCTCCATGTGGTTGAAACGTTCCGCCGACATGGACGAGCCCTGCTGTAACACCTCTCCTGCGGCAGTAAGCGTTTTCGTCCCGTCCCCGTTATCTGTTTCTGTGTAAGTGTGCGGTCTGCTTGTTACATGGTCCTGCCATGTTTGTTTTGTATAACTCATGTTTTAATCTCCTTTCTGTGTAAGATTAAATTTAAACGTCATATAAAACGTATCATCGCTTGTTTTAGCAATACTTTCGGGCGTTACCCCGGCTACATCTCCGTCGGCATCTATCACCCTGATATTCACCGCTGTGAACTGCACATCAGGAACACGGCAGAACACCGTTATAGCGTTGCCGTCGATAGTCTTTTCAACTACAGTCAGATCAACCCAGGTACTTTCACTTGTCTGTATCTGCACCTTGTCTATCTTGTCCTTCCAGAAGGTGCGTATCTTGTTCAAAAAGGTATCGTTCCAAATCGTCATAGATCAGTCACCCCCTGACCGCATAGATGTTGTCCGCAGTTGACCACAACAGGATATCCAAAGGTTATCTCATTGCTTACCTGTACCTCGTTTTCATACACCACATTGAATTGATAGGCTATGTGAGCAGGAAGCTTCGCCCTTAGCAGCTCCATTATATCGCTTGCATAAAAGTTAGATTCCGTCCCTCTTTCGCTGTCGATATACAAGCAGTTATTGCCCTCTATATCGCACGGCTCAAATCGGCATCTGCTTTCCGCTCCCGTGTAGGTCCCTATAATGTCCGACAACAAGGAAGCTGACAGTTTGCCTGAACCCACGAAGTAGCTTTTCACAAGCCTTCTCCTGTCCTCGAGGGAACGTTCTCCGTGCATATGGATATGCAAAAATGTTTCCAGCTTAGCGATAGTTTTCTCGTCTGCGCTATCAATAAAGCAGTCGCCGAAAACGGTTTCTATGCCCGATTTCACATCGTCTATCAAGTCGCCCTCGGCTTTTAAGACGGCTTGCATTTCTTTCACTTCATTGTAAAAAGTCGGGTAGTATGTGGCAAGCTCATCATAGGTGCTGTCGTATTGATCATTAAATAACATTTACCGTCACCTCTCCCAAAACAGGAACGTAATTGTCCCCGGGTGCAATATTAGCTGTACCGCCGTTCAGTGTCAGATCACTGTAATCAAGTACAGCGTCAAGCCCGGCAATAATAGCCCCGATGCCTGATACCCTCACCACAACGTCCAAAGGATTCTCGGCAGTTAAAACCATGTTTTTCAGATACGCCGTCATAGCCGTTTCAAATTCTGCTTTTGCATCTGCCAAAGTGTAACCGCTTGCAAGCTCCGCCGTAAAGCTCACGCTCACAGTCAGCGGCAGCGCAGATGCTGCCGTGAAGTGCGCTCCTAAGTTTGCTACGCCTTCGCCCAGACCGTCACCGACTGTGTATGTCACGCCGTCCACGGTAGCAGTATAACCGTTATTCGCAGGGTCAACGTAATTCTGTACATCTGCCACAAGCTCATCGGAACAAGGCAGTCCGAGTGGATTTATAAGCACCGCCTTGACCGTGTTTGCACCATTCCATAACGGAAATATTCTTGCTTTTCCAACTCCGTCAAAGCTCTCGCACCATGTTTTGTAGTGCTGCTTGTTTCCGTTTTCCGCAGGTCCGCCTATCTTTTCACGCACACGCTGCCGTAAACTGTCATCATCTTCCGTGTCCGTGCCGTACTGCATGATAACCCCGAATGCAGCGGACTCAAGCCCCGAAATGTTGTTCACAGGAACGGCAGGCGTTCCGCTGTCTATGCTGTTCATTGCCGTTCCTGCCGTTTCCGCTTCAAGGTACAGCACATCGCCGTCCGTCTTTCCTAAAACAAAATAACTACCGTCCGTGAAAAATCTCTCTCCCACATCGGGAGTTGTCCCTGTAAAGGTCACATAGTACTGCGCAGGAGTAGCCGCATGACGTGTCAAGCCGTACTCACTTGCCTTTGTGTCAAGATATTCACCCCCTGTTGTGTCTACCTGTGTCAGTGTAAATACAAGGTCTAAGTCCGTGTACAGTTCCGCTATTTTAAGCGCTATCCCCGATACGGCATCATAGAAAATGCTGCCCTGACGTGTGTCAATGCCTTCGGGAGCATTTTCCAGCACATCTTCCATGAGCGCTTCAAATGTTTTGCTTTCAAACAAAATACATCACCTCACAAGTTTAAAAATTCAAGTATTTTATCTTCCAGTATCTGCGGTATCACCCCTTTCAGTTCATCTTCGGAGATTTTCAGCATGAACCGTCCGGGTACCCAGCCGCCCGACCTTGTTCTGTGACCGTACTCAACATAGGAAGCATATTCCACAGGGTTTATGATCTCCACCGTGTAAACACCGCCCGAATATGCCACTTCTACACCGTCCGAGACTGCCGACCACCCTCGCCGCAGTGTTCCGCCCACCTTGCCCGAGCCTTTCGGGTATTTGCCTACAGGTGTCCGCTCTTTGGCGTATCGGAGCAGTCGTGCCGCTAAGTCTTTGGAGCAAGCTATCATAAATTTCTGTATGTCCGAGCTTGCTATCTTGTTTATCTTCGCTTGAAGTCCTTTTATCCCCGAAATATCAAATGTTCCCCAGCTCATTCCACCGCCTCCTTTACGGCAAAGTCAGCACCATGCCGGCTTTGATCGCATTCGGATTAGCGCCGATGAGCTTCTTGTTTGCTTCGTATATTCTTATATATTTGCCGCAGTCTCCGTAATACTTTCTTGCGATCGTCCAGATCGTGTCGCCTTTTTTCACGGTGTACGTTTTAGGCTTTGCTTCGGTGCTGATCCTCTTTTCTGTCTTTTTTGCAACTTGTGCAGTGCCATTTTTAATTTGTATCTGCCTTATTGCAATTTCCCTGTAAATTTTAAAAGATACCGAGTAGTCATAGCCTCCCACTTCACCGCCTTTTTGAGAATATGTGAAATTTTCTATCGTCATAAAGTGGATAAAGTCACAGCCGATTATGTACACTCGGCACGGTTGTTTTTCACTCATTAGATTCAGAAAAAAATTTATGTAGTAGTGGGGCATCACCTTTAAAACGTTGCTTGATACGCCCGAATTTCCGCTTGAATCCCTTGCTGCAGCTGCCAGATCACGGACATTTACCACACCGTCACCATTGTAATCTCCGATATCGGAAAGGCTGATATTCTGCACCTGTGACGCTGCCGAGCTATAGTCGCTGAAATAGTACGGACGTGCCGGAAAAAACGAAGAGAAAGCCAGCGTCAGCGCTTTAGGAGATTGCGGAATTGTAAGCTCCCCCAGCTCCGGGATAGTCATACTCTTATTATTGCCCTGCATTTTGATCTCTATCTTGGGGGGATTTACAGGCAAAAGCAGTTTTTGCACGTTTGATTCTATCCATATTTGATACTTCTTATTCATTATGTATCACCGCCTCGTTGCCGCTGCGAACTTTTATACAGATCACTCGCTTAGTATTCATAGCTGCCTTCGCCCTCCTCCAGTATCTCAGCGCTTAAAGCATTCATAAGCACAGGCTTTATTTTGCTTTCCAATATCCTACACACATCATCGTGGGAGATATTGCCCTGTACTCTGATAGTATCGCCGCCGCCGATATTAATAGTTATCGTCCTGTCCTGTGAGCCGCCGCCGCTGTCCGACCATGAGCCGTTCCATTCCGGCTCCTTCATGCTCATAGCTTCGCTTATATTCTGCGGAATATACACATCTGTCATGCCTTGCATCATACGCTTTGTCTCGTCTGCGGTGTACACCACCTCGCCGCCGCCGAAGTTCACAAGCTCAGGTCCGTTCTCGCCGACCAGAGCAAGACCGGGAGCAGCATTCATTGTACCGCTTGCGTAAGTACCGCTTAAATACATTCTTGCATCGGAAGCAGAGTTGATAGATACATTCGGCACAGAGATGTTGATATTACTAAGTATGGACTGTATGTTGTTTGCAACTGTCTGAGCTGCCGATATAGCACTGCTCATGCCTGCGGTTATTCCTGTTGCAAGATTATCTGCAACGTTCTTTCCTGCTGTAAACGCTTCCCCTGCCGTGCTGTTTATGGTGTTCACAAGCTGTTCCATCGCCTGCCTGTTCTGTTCGTTTATACCCGAACCCCACTCTGCAACTGCTGCACTTGCTTCACCCTGCTTATCGTACACCTGTGACATAGTGTTGCCCATTTCGGCTATGGATTCCACACCGTTTTCTCTGATTTGAGTTGTCAGGTTTGCCGCAAATCCTGCCGCTTCCTGCGTGCCGCTTCCGATGTAGTCTTTAAGGTGTCCGAAGGCTTCCTCCGACATTCCCATTTGTTCAGCCGTGAACTGTGACAGATATTCCACATTGCTTGTATAATCCGTCCAGTATTGAAGCTGTTTCTGCTGTGCTTCCGCAAACTTATCAACGGTCATTTCCATGTTTGCGGCCGCATCATCAAACAACCCGAACTGTCCCTCAAAACTCTCCTTAGCTGCTTCATACATTTCATTGTAAGCCGTTTCAGCTTCTGAGATGCTTGCGGAAAGTCCTGCTACAGCATCACCGGCTTCATTTGCCGTGCCGCTAAGTTCTGACATTTTTGAAGATACTTCTCCGTATTTTTCGGGGTTTAACGAAGTGTCTCTTCCGTTGTCAACGACTGTCGTTTCCGGGTACGCACCTTGCTGAAGAGTCCTTAAATAGTTTTCCGCTTCTGTGACTGCATCAGCCCCGGCATATCCCATATCTTCATAATAGCGTATGACCTTATTGCGATATTCTTCCAATTGAGAATTTGCCTTGTCAGCCGCCATAACATCTGTCATGTTCACAATTTTTCCGAAGGTCGTCTGCCCTTTCGGAGTGGTGTCAAAGTTTCGGCTTTCTCTGTATAGATTTTGATAATCATCAATGAATTCAGGGGAAGATATCTGCTCAAACGCCAGCTGACGCTTGCTTGCTTCATATGCTTTTAAAGCCATTTGACTAATGTCATTCGGATCAAATCCTGTCAGTTCGCCGGTATCATAATTGACTTTTATATCACATTCAAAAGTATTGTTAAGATGATCTGCATACTGTCCCATAAGGTCAAGATCGGAATTTGTGATAACTGCCTTTTCGGACAGAGCTTGAAGCTGAGCCGCCGCCGTCAGAGCGAATGTTTGATCGCTTGATATCTTACTGATCTGATCTTGATATCCATCGGAAAGTGTTCTGATCGCCTCAGCGTGTTTCTGCGCCCTTTGTGTGTAATCCGCCGCAGCTCCACCGCCCTTTTCATACTGTGCGTTAAGCAACTCCAGCTGACTGTTAAGGCTTTGTGCCGCTTCACTTTGTTCACCGAACATTTTTACAACGCTGTCATACTGTCCCTGTACCTGTGTTATCTCACTCGCACATTCTTCCAACGTTCCGTTATAGTCCTCTACCTCATCCTTTGCACTCGAAAAAGCAGTCACAAGCCCTGCGACTGCACCAACGGCAAGGGAGATACCGCCCACTACAAGCCCTATCTTGCTAAGGGATAACGTTTTGTCAAACGCCTGATAAGCCGAGGACACAGCTGTAATTGCAGGGGCTAAGGTAGTGAATCCACCTACGGCAGTCCCTAGTGTTCCCACGGTCCCCATAATACCTGCGGTAAGCGCCTGATTTTCTTGTGCAAAGCCCGATAAGCCCTCCATAAGACCTGTAGCCGCATCGGCTGCCAGTCCCATAGCAGGGGTAAGGCTGTTGCCCACGCTGATCTTCAGATCATTTGCCGCATTCTGCATGATCTGCATTTTGCTTTCAAGAGTGCTGTATCTCTTTTCCGCTTCATTTGTGAGGGCCGTGTTTTCCTGCCATGCGGTATTTGCCCTTGACACAGCAGAAGTCATAACATCACTGCCCTGTGCCATAGCTTTGAGCATATTGCTCATTCGTATATCATCAAGGTCAAGGTCTTGCAAGAGCACCGACATGGACTTACCGTTTCTTTCAACGTCGTTCAAGCCTACAATAAACGCCTGTAATGCTCCTACAGCATTTGTTCCCCATTCATCGGCAAACTGCTGTGCCGTCATGCCTGCAACGTCAGCAAAGGATTGTAAGCCCTCTCCGCCCACTTCAACGGCTGTCTGCATCTCGCTTATGAGTTTGGACATGGATGAGCCGCCTGCTTCTGCGTTGATGCCTACAGAAGACATAGCCGCCGACAGTGCTAAAATGTCCGTTTCCGCAAATCCTGCAACGCTTGCCGCAGATGTCAGATAAGTGCTCATATTAACAATATCCGCTTCTGTTGTGGCAAAATTGTTACCTAAATCAACGATAACAGAACCCAAATTGCTGTAATTGTCCGCACTCATTCCCGTGATATTGGCAAATTTCGCAAGACTTGATGCTGCCTGATCCGCTGTCAGGTTGGTACTGTTTCCAAGGTCTATCATGGTCTTGGCAAAGCCCGAAACACTATCGGTGGCAATACCCAATTGCCCTGCCGATTCCATAACACCTGCTATTTCTGTTGTGGTTGACGGCATTGTAAGAGCCATTTCCCTTGCCGCATCGGATATAGCCTGTAATTGTTCGGGAGTGCCGTCTACTGTTTTATAAATGCCTGTTACAGCCGATTCAAATTCTATAGCAGCGGAAGCGACCTCTGTCAGACTATCCTTTACAAATCCCAGTATTTTATATCCCCCTGCCGCCATCATCAGATTGCTCATGCTGTCGGCAGCACTGCTGAAACTGCCGCCCATTTTTTCGGTGACTGTTTTTACCTCGCCGTAAGCGTCTGCCTCTTTCCTTGCGCTTTGTGCGGCTTTATCAGCCATTTCAGACTCTGTTTTCAATCTGTCGGCTAAGTTCTGCGCCTGCTCTGCGGCTTTTTTCTTTTCCTCATAGGCTTCTTTGTAGCGGTCTATAGACTTTTTCTGTGCTTCGGTCAGTACCCCTAATTCATTTGCGTTCTTTTCGTATGCCCTGTATTCCTGCTCATAGACAGTGACAGCTTTTTGCTCCGCATCAGCTTTCGCCTGTGCCGCCTGTGCGGACTTACGGAGCCTGTCTGCCTGATCTTCTAAAGCATTTGCTATGGCGTGTGCTCCTGCGGCGGCGGCTGTCTGAGAAGTTTTAAGCTCTGCCGCAGCTTCTGATGCCTGCCTTTCGGCGTCGCCCATCGCCTTGAACTGCTCCCCGGCAGCTTTATACCCCGACATATCGGGGACGGCCCCTATGGTTCTTTTCATCTTTTCACATTCCGATGCAGCGCTGCTCATAGCCGCAGCCATGCCCCGTGCAGGAGCGGATAAATTATCCACAAGGGTAATGCTTGTACGAATATCGCTCATTTATCCACCTTCTTCCTTGCCTTTTCCTCAGCTTCGAGCCTTGCTTGTATTGACGCTATTACAAACGCCCGTTCCTGTATATCCATATTTGCAAAAACAGACGGCAGTATGTAGAGCTTTTGCAAAGCATAATGTGCAAATGCAGCTTCACCGCCGTCCTTTATCAGTTTTTTGCCTGTTCTATTTTTTCGTCGATATTACCGCCGCTGCTCAAATTATCCGCGAATTTGTAGAATGCACTAAATTCGGAGGGGTCGTCCACCATAGCACGGAGGAGGTCTTCCGCAGACATTACGCCGTAGCTGTCCTGCAGTTCCGAACTGTTAAGATTAGGCTCTGCCACGCAGGCAGTTATAAGCTGCTCTCTGAACATCACCCAATCCATTTTGCCTTTGTCGTCCGAACAGTCAGCCATAAGCTGATCATATTCTCGTGAATTTAAAGGCTTTATCTCCCATTCAAGAGGTTTTCCGTTCTCATCGCAAAGGCTTTTTGTAGCCGCATATTTTACATTCTCTCTTACTTTCTTGTTTTTCTTTAAAAATAATGATAAATTTGACATAGATCATTCTCCTTTTTGGTTGTTATTATTTGAAAATGGTTGATATTCTGCCATTTCCTCTCGCTCTTCTTCTTTTATCCTTTTAAGTTCCTCTTCAATGTCATCAACATAAGGGTGCTGGGATACGAGAGTTTTCTTTGAAAGGATACCCACGGAATTTTTTATGTCAGCTATTACCTGTGATTCATTTATGAGAATATCACGGTTGAAGATGATGTCCGCAGGCTCATCAAAATAGTTTGCACCGCTTATGTGAGAAAGGTGACAATCCACAAACCATAAAAGATCATCAAACGCCGCCTGGAGTTCTACCTCCATTCCGTTGGCATCTAAGTCTATATCGCTGTACATGGATTGGATGTTCATCTGATTGGGATTTGTGCCCAGCCTGTCCGACTTAGCATCAAATCCTTTGCCGTTTTCGATTATAGCCTTTTTCAACAGGTCTAAAACGGTCTTGTAGTTTTCAGCGTTCACAGTTATTGCCAGCGTATCTACACCGCCCCCTGCCTCCCCGTCACTGCGGACTTTTATTGCGCCGAAGGTTGCCAAATTCCGCCGAAACTCTCCTAAGTTTTCACCGTCAAAGTTTTTGAGAACAATTATCGTGTTTCGTGCATCTTCCTGCAAATTGTTCTCAAAGTCCGAGAGCATGAGGTTTATGCCGTCCTGTAAGCACCGCACATGATTTAAAAGAGGAGCTTCATCATCGCTGTACTTTATAGGGATAAGCGGCACTCTTTCCCAGTTGTAAGCTTTGCCGCCCTGCGCAGTATAAGAGATGCGCGGACAGTCGGGATCCGGTTTTAAGCTGCTGCCCTCTACCGTATAAATCCATATACCGTCTGTGTCGTATATTTCGGCTTTGTCTACGAATTTTGGTGTGGTACTGCCCTTTTCAAATACCTTTTTTTGATATATCCTTACCGCTCTTTGTACCTGCGTGTGCTCATCGTCAAGCCAATCGGGGTACACGTCAGATCCGGAGAACACCTTGAATGAGAAACGTCCCATATTGTCATAGTAAGGAAACAGCCAGCATATGCCGCAAAGCATAGCCTCACGCCCTGCTTTTCTCAACAGTTTGCGAAAGCGTTTTCCAAACACGTTTTTCAGCAGCTTGACGTAAGTTTTATCATCGCTGTCAATCACGAAAGGCTTTCCCAAAAGGTAATTTGTTTTCTGATCCACCAGCTTTTTGAACTGATTGTCAACGATCCTGTTGTTAGGAAGATTGGTTATCTCTGTAGGCTGTCCGTCCACGCCTATAGCCTCACGTTTTCGTGAGAGTATATCGTGTTTTCCTTCATAATAGCGTTTGCCGTCAAGCTGTTTTCTTCGGACCTCAGAGCCTTTCCATGCTGAAAGTTCTTTTTCTATTCTTTGTAATGTGACGTTGTCCATAAATTCACCACCGTTCTGTACTTTTTTCAAGTCAGCGGCTTTACGCCGCATGACTTAGAAAAATCCTTCCTGTGTCTGACCGAATGTGTTGCCTATGCTTACGCTCTCATATGTAAACGTAAGGTCCGCTTTGAGCATCTTTGAAGATGTGTCAAGCCTTGCGATCGGAAGCTTATCAAGAAGACAGTTTTTATGTGTTACCGTCTGTCCCTTGCTGCTGCCGTCTCCCGAACCGTCATTTCCCGAAAAGCCATCATCATCAAGGGTGACAACAAGATCAAAATACAGTTCCTGCCCTGTTTCCTTGTAATATTTGTACATCATAAGGAACATGGAAGTGTTGAACAGGAACGTTGCCGAACCTGTTCCCTTTTCACCTGTTGTCTTGCTGACCTCTGTTGACTGTCCCAGAGGTGTGAACGATTCTTTTGTGTATTCCATATCTGTGTCCAGCTTTTCCACCTGGGCGAAACGGTAACGCTGCATAAGGTCGGAAGGTGTACCGTCCCTGTTCATCTTCATTCTGATAAAGCATTCGCCTAACGCACCGTTTATGGTGTCCCTGGCTCTTGCTGTAGGTCTTTTTGTCTGTGCCATTATTTATTACCTCCTTTATGCCACGGTAACGGTCATGTATAGTTTTTCCATTGCGTTTACAACGGTTATGTTTTCCTCTACCACAACGGAAACTGCATCATCACCTCGTGAGATCTTGATATCACCGTCGTTGAAGTCCTCGATCGCACGAAGCTCCAAAAGATCATTGTGCAGAGCGATAATATCACCTCTGAGGGATTCTCTGCCCGATACATCGTTGGGTACTTTACCGATATAGCTGCCGTTAAAGATAACAGCAGTATCGTTCGCTATCTGGTCTATTACTCTGATAGTCTGATTCTGCTTGAAAACACTTCCCTTTGTGTCGGTCGTAGTCACAAGGGAATTGATGTCTTTAAGCACTCTTATTGTCTCTCTGCCGTCCTCAGGTACTTTATGAAGGACAAATTCTCCCGAATTTATCGCAGTCTCAAGCTGTGACTGAGTGTAGTCTGCATTTACAGCAAACTCTCCGCTGTACTCTTTTGCTATAGCTGAAGCATTCACCGCTGTTCCTGCAATAACACCTGTCACCCAGTAAACAAGTTCATGACCTGCCGCTCCTGTATCGGTAACAACATTTTTGACGTTGACAACGCCCTCGTAGTCCGCAGCATAGCCCTGAACTGCCACCTGAAACTTTTTGCCCAGCTCGTCACGCAGTCTCTTGCAGTAGTTGCTGTAGAGTGCCTTGACCGTGCTTTCGCCCGAATTGCAGCCCAAAGCATTAAAGTTGTACGCTTCCAGCTTGTCAAGGAAGTTCTGATGCTGTGTGCCTGTGACTGTCACGTCTGTCCCGCCTGTAAGTGCCGTGCCTGCTGTGACTGCCAATGTTGCTGTAGATACAAAGTCCACCCAGTCATTTGAAACAAGTTCCGATGCAGCTGCGACACCTACCTGTGTGTCAACTGTTTCCGTACCGTACACTGTAGCAACATCGAATTTTTCATTATCATCTACATTGGCTGTGATGACAATCTTCAAGCTGTTGCCCTTTGTGCCTGCGTATTTAGCAGCAGCGTATGTGCAGGAAGCCTTTACACCGCCGCCGTCTAGTCTGTAGCAGTAGACTTTACGGGCATTTCGGAAAAGGTCACGCAAGCCCTTCATATCCTCTGCTGTATAGTCACTGCCGAAGATAGTCAGGCTTTTTTTCTGAAAATCCTCGTTTGTCACCTCAAAGATATCTCCCGAAACACCCCAGCCTGTCATAATGCCGATAGCCGCAGTGCCTCTGTCCGATAACGCCGCTGAAGAAGATGCAGCCGATACAAAATTTATGTATGTACCGGGCAGCACCTTGTTTTGAGCAGTAAAAGTTCCGCCGCCATATGCCATATTACTTCACCTGTCCTTTCATAAAGTCGTCAAGGAGCTTCTGCGCCTCCTCAACCGTGTATGTTCCTGTTTCATTGAGAACTGCGCTGAGTGCGTCCTTTCTGTCCTCAAATCTCTTGGCACTAAGGAGCTGTGCTTTTGAGAATTTAGTTACTGTCTTGGCAGGAGCTGCCGTGACCGTCTGCTTTTCATCTTTCATATAAACACCTCATTTCAATTCTTGTGTAAAACTGATCTTTTCCATTCGTGCTTTCGGCTCGGTATTCTTGTACACCATCATGCCATAATCAACATAGAAGTTCAGCACCCCGTCAATTATCTCGCCTCTTGTATCAGTGCCATGTACACAGCTGTCCTCAAAGGATATGGTATCAAGATTTAAGGATAGCCGTTCAAATACGTCTTCGCACTCGGAGCGATAATTTTCAGTATTCTGCGGCAGATACTGCACCACTATAGGTATTTCCTGATAATACTCGCTGCACATCCAACGGTTGAGCTTAGGCTGGGTACATATCACAAAAAAGCATGGAACTTGTGCGTTCTGTGCTGCTGCTTCTGTGTATATTGTGTATCCTTCCCCGAACTCACTGTAAATCGCCGCACATACGGCTTTGATGATGTCTTCGGTCATATAAATGCACCTCCGTTATACCCATTTATCGAATATTTCAAGTATGATCTCCTGATGCGTGTAGTACATCATAGGCTCGCCGCTTGACTTGTACGCCTGCGTTCTGTTGTTTTGTGTAACAACGACCTTTGAACCTTTGGGAATATTCACAGAAGGAGAGATGAATAGCTTTATTTTTTGCACGGGAACAGCTGCCGTTTCTGTAGACTGACTGTCATTTAAGTTATTGTTCTTAAAGGATATACGGCAGGGCTGCTGTGAATGAAGCACTCTCTCACCCTTTGCTGTTATGTGCGTTTCCGGATCTGTAACATTTTCGTAACATATCACATCGCACGTGCCGTCATAAGTGCCTTCTATCAGTTTTTTAGCAGTTTCCCATGCTGCCTGACCGCCTATCATATTACCACCTCAATTTCCGAAAACACGACAACTGACTTTTGCCCGAATCTTTCAGGGCAGCTATAACGCTGTCAAGCTGCCCCGAGGCTGTCTGTGATGTGTCAACAGCAAATTCGGTGGATGTGTCCCCTGCCTGTATGCGTTTGACAGCAGCTGACAGGTCAAGCCCTGCAATGCTTTCGGGAGAAAATGTCTTTTTCACTGCGAGAAACTCACTGCAAACCATATCTGCGGCAAAGGGCATAAGCCCATCGGGAACAGTGCCTTGGTTTATGTCGTTTTCTATGTAGGCTTCTACCTTCTGTACGCACAAACTAATAAGTGCATCATCGCTGTCGGTGATCGTGTATCCGAATGCTGTCAGTTCTTCTTCTGCCAATTCTTTTAAGCCCATAGTATCACCTCTCAGGTCACGCAGGTTATCCCCTTGAAATAATTCTTGCTATTGCAATAGCTTTGTGAGGGATCCATGTTGTACCGTCGTTGATGATCTCCCAGTTTTCACCGTTGGCAAGATCGGCGTTTGATGCGGAGGCTGTAACACTTGCAGGCTTTTCAAAGGAAATACCGTCAACACCGCAGATATATCTGTCACGGACATAAAGAGTGTCCTGACCGCCGTTTGTCTTGGGGTCTCTTGACATCTCATAGGGTACGCCGTCACCGATCTCATCAAGTACGATAGCACCGTCACCCAGTACATAAGTGGTATAGTTGGTAACAAATGTCTCGCCTTCGTAGTAGCTGCCAATGTCTCCTACTACAGGATTTTCAACAGCAGTGTATACATAGCTGCCTGCAGAGCCGCTTCTTGTGTAATAGGTCTTGCTGTCATCAATAGCAACATCACTTGTTTTAACATAAGTAACAGGTACTTCTTCTGTAGGCATTCCATCATCAATAAGCACTGTTCTGCCGTTCCATGTGGCAAGAGGAAGGTCACGCTGTACTCCGTCCTTATCGGTGTATTTGAGGTATTCCAGCAGCCGCAGGTTTTCAAGGTTGGTCGCAACCTCTGAGTGCATTATAACAAGCTTAAAGATGTTCTTGTTGTCACCGCAAGCCTTGGATATAGCGGAATTGAGGGTAGAAGCTCCCACCAGTTTACCTTCGTCTGTAGCAGCGCCTGTGATGTCATAGGTGTGCTTCGTGACAAACTCATTTGCCGCCTGTGCTCTTGCTGTGCCGCCGCTTGTACTCATAGCGTAAATGCCTTTGAGGATAGACAGCAGCATATTCTGCTTTACCTCAAGCTTATAGTCGCTTATCTGTCTGCCCACGTTGTCCATGAAGTCAACACCTGCTGTGATGTTTTTGGAGAAAGAGCGTTCTGTCCAGCTGTCCATTCTCGATGCAGTCACATAGCCCTGCTCATATGTAGTTGTATTTGTGGACTGGATATTTGTGCCGCCGTCATTGTTCTGGGAAGTGCTTCCTGAAATACGTCCGAAATAGGGTATCTTTGCGTAAAGAGAACCTGTCTGTGTGCTGAGGGCATTTCTTGCGCTCTCATTCGTTCCCACTGCACCCGACTTAGCAAGTTCTGCTTTCTTGGGGTTGGGGATAGCGTTCACATAAGCCCCGAACGCCTGGGGGTTGAATGCTTTTGAATCAAATTTTGGCATAAATGATCATTCCTTTCATTTTAATTGTTGTTTGCAAAGTGTTCACACCACTGTGCGTAGGTAGAAGGCTGTGCCATACCGCCTGTCTTACCCTCATCGCCCTTTGGCTCATAGCTTGTCATGCCTTTGGGTTCCGGTTTTGTCTCTTTGCTTTCAAAAAGATAAGGATCTGACTTCTGAACGGCTGACAGCGCTTCTTTCAGCCCAAATACAGTGCCGTCCTCCTGCAATTTGAAATTGCTTTCATCAAAAAGCGCACGAATAGCTTTGCTGTTCTTAGCGCCTGCCGATGCAAGTACACTTTCGATAATGCCGTCGGTCTTTAGCTTTACCATTTCCGCTTCGTGCGCCTTGGCTGCTTCTTTGTTGGCTGTCTGCAAGTCGGCTATCTGCTGTTTTAGTGCATCCACATCTGCATCAGATTTCTTTAGTGTTTCAAGCTGCTTGTCACGTTCCTTGACGGTATCTTCCAATGCTTTTTTAGCATTGTTCACCTCGTCAAAACGATGTTTAGGGATAAATGCGCCGTTTATCTCATCATCATGCAGCTTTACTACCTTTTCCGCCAGTTCCTCACTGATACCCAGTGCCGTGATCTCTTCTTTTTTCATAAAAATACCTCCGTTTTTTACATGGTTCGTGCCATGATTTTGGTTTTTCGTTCTCCGTTCTTTAACGTCTGCGGTTCTTTGGAAAGACGATATATAATAAAGCAACGGGCATTATTTACACATTGCTTTATCATCGTGGTTCATATTCTTCCGCAGGCTGCACACCCCAGTTGTAGCAGAAGCTGAAATGGAGCTTGCCATAGAAGCATTTCACATAGATCATGTTTCTGTCATCAACACGCTGTATCGGTGCTAAATATTTGATGTTTTCGCCCTCATAGAACTTGAACGGATCAAATTCTGTAGGCTTCAAGCCGTGCGACCATTTTAAGCCCTCAGCTTCACACTCTTTCAGGAAAGAAGCCATGTCGGCAATGCTGACACGGTAGCTGTGACGGCTTTCTAAAAAATCATTGGATAGCATTTTTACCTCCCGTTGTACATACATTCTCCGTTTTTCCATACGGCACAGTCTTTTTCACAGCATTCTGCCATATCCGACAATATGTTTTCTATTCTGGATACAACAACAAGCCGTCCATCTTCGTCGTATTCGTAGTGTTCTTGATTGACAGTCCGTGTTTTAGTGATGATGTATGGACATTTCATTTCATTCCCCTTGTGTACTATATTCGACCTCCGTACTGCCAAAGATCGTTTGAACCGTGAACTTCACATGAACACTGTCTTTTCCGTATTCAAAAGAAAAATTGCTTTCTCCCAGTATTCTTGTGTCTCCTGACAGTGCTTCACGGATAAGCCGGGGAAAAGATACTTCAATAAATTCCTTTGTTGTGCTTGGGTCAAGCAGTACAGAATGCAGTTCCGAGCCGTAAGTTTCATCATAGATGATACTCTTATACCTTGCCGTCCGCAGTGCTTTGTCTATAGCCTGTTTGACAGCCTCTAAACCGTCCGCATAGCCCCTCACACGCTTGCCGTCTAAGTCTAAACGGTAAGTTTTAGAGGGCTGTTCCTCACCCTCTGTCAGGTTGTCAAAGGGTAATTCTGTATCAAGTGCCATTATTTGCCCTCCTCCTATCGCTTGTCCAAAACATAATATTTCTTTCCGCCCCTGTAAGCCAGCATAAGTACCTCGCTCCCGACCTTGATACTTTCGTTTGCGATCATAGCCGATATTGACGCTCCGTAAAGGGGGGTGATCTCCAGCTTATCATCACCCATTGCTCTGACCGTCAGAGGATATGATTTAATCACCTTACCGACAATAACATCGTCCTGATTTGGAAAAAGCGATTGTATGATCTGTTTCAAGCTGTTTTCATTCATTTCTTATCAACTCCGTTGTTTTTATTCAGCTTCAGCGTCATGGTGTGAACATCGCCGTTCCAAGTGTGAGTATCTTCATCTACCCAATAAGTGCGTGCAATGCCTAAATGGTCTATCTTCACCCATACTCCTACGCCCGATATAACATCACTTATACCTAAAGCGGTAACGCTTAATGTTTCCTCGGGAGTGCTTTTTTCTTTGAGATGTTCTTTTATCTGTGCTTTAAGCTGTGCATCGGTCAGATCATCGTCCTTGCTTTCAATGTCTTGGAAGATGCCTATTTTCTTTTCCAGCTCCGTATTCTTTTCCACCGCATACACAGTATCTTCTTTAGTCAGCACCTTGATACGGGTGTTTATCTTTTCGATAGAGTTTTTCAGACTGTAAGACGTGATATTTCCGCCTGTTTCAAGCACATATTGCAGAATATTTTCGGTACGTTTACGCAAATATAAAAGCCCCTTTTCGGAGCTTATGTAGTATTTATTTCCTGTTGCCTTAAAGTCCTGTGAGATCGCATCTAAAAGGGTATCCCATGCCGTGCTTGATTTCTTTACAAGCTCGGGTATTTTGTAGGAAGTACTTGCTGCCGACCCTGTCTTCACGCCGAAGCGCTTGCACACATCAACAAAAACATCATGCACGGTTTTATTATTAAACACAAAGGTATCTTTGTTGTTGGAAAGATATATCCCATTGTCGTAAGCTGTGACGGTTTCTTTTCTGCTGTCCGTCCTTTGGCTTGCCATGATAAGTCCCCGAAACAGTTCCGAGCCATCTTCATAAAAGACTAAGCTGTCCCCACGGGTAACATCGACCCCCGAGGAAGCCTTGTCCGTGTCTGCGAGCGTTACAGACAAGCTCCTCGCCGCCGAACCTTTTCTCCCTTTCCATGTAACAGATTCAATAAGATCGGATATGTCATAAGACTTGCTGCTTTTGTTCAGTATCAGTGTGAGCATCTGCTCACCTCCTCAAAATGGCATGAAAAAAGCGCACCCGAAGGTACGCTTTAAAAAGTTTATAAAAATAGGGCACCGCCGCAGCGCCACCCTTACAAAGCCATATGGCTTTATGCATTCGTATTAAGCACAAATAAACTCGACTTCTCCTGTTTCAGCCAAGTCATTAATAGACCTGCCGCTATAGAATTTATCAGTCATTACATCATCAACATTGCTGTACTTCTTGGTTTTATCACCATAAGTCGCTTCAAATGTCGGTACATAGTCTTTGACGGTTGATGTAATAATCACATCTTTGCCACCATATGTAAAAAGTAAGTCGTTGCAGCACTCTGATATTGTTTGCTTTATCTCATTTATTTTCATAGTATATCGCCATTCTCTCTGCGTTCATCTTCGGTCAGTTCTCTTGTTGTTTTGTTTTTTAGTTTTTCTTCATTATCCCATTCGTAATCATGGGCGTGCTCTCCATGTTCGCCGTATTTATGTTGATTTGGCTGTTTATGGTCTGTCGTGTGTATATCCTTTGATTTTAATGCATCATCTCCGTAGAAAGAACGCTTATCCACTATGCCGTCATTAGTAACATGATCGGCAACAGTATTAGGCTTATACTTCTTTGGAGTACCGCTGTGACCACTAAACACTTTATCTACTTTAATTATACCACTTTCAACGGATTTGTCAATAGTTTCGGCAGATTTTTTATCCATATACGCCACAAAATCGGGGTCTAATATATCACGTTCGCCCTTGTCATAAGCGGCGAAACTTTCAGCGATATATTCACCCTTGGAAGCGTTTGCATATCCCGATATCTTCGGAGCGTATTTGCTCATGTTCTTGCCCATAGAGTTGTTAAGCTCTGTCGGAAGTTCCTGCCACTGAACGTGATGTCCCACTTCATGTCTGACATGATCTCCGACGCTGCCGTTACCTATAAGTGAACGCCCCGCATTCTTGTATGTAAGTGCAAGCTCTTTTTGAGCACCTTTCAGAGCGTCGATGTTGGTGATAACGTATGTGTATGCTTCCTCTGACTTCTGATTGTACTTTTCAAGTGCTTTCGCATCTTTGAGTATGTCCTTGTTTATGTATATCCCTTTTTCCGTAGGACTGTAAGACATTATCGCGTCGGAGCCGTCCTTGAATGCCTTCTTACCCTGTGCGGAAGTCGGGGAGATAACCTTTATTCCGTTTATCTTGGGAATATCATATTTAGCGTAAATCTCCTCCAGAGCACCGTTTATTTCGTTAGCGTGTTCAACCGATATGCCTTTATAAACAGCTTGATTTTTGAAGGTGGGACTGAAACCGTCGGAAATAAACTTTTTAGCGTATTCCTGCGCTTCTTCAACGGTGTTGCCCTTGAAGTATGTGATCTTCGGCTCTGTCTTCGCCTTGCTTTCCGTTTTGGGCGCAGGAGCCGAGGCTTTTGGAGCACTCTTTGCCTGCCAGTCCTTGTAACTCATTTCCTTATCCACAAAGACTTTCTTCCACTCCGAATACCTCATATCCCCGTCCACATAATAAGTCTTGCCGTCTCCATTCCTTGCCGCCCTTGACCCTGTTATGTCATAGTCCTTGTCAAAGGCAGGCACGGTCGTCGAACGGCAAAAGCAATGGAACGGCGGAGCTGTCACACCAGCCTGATAGTCTTTCATATCAAACACCTTGCCGTCCATGCTTTGACAAATATCCGAAGTCCTGTTATCGAGAGTAGCCAGTATCTCATATTTCTCAACGTCCAGTTCTTTGTAACAGTCACTTGTTGCCAAAGAGGAGAAGTAAGCCTCCTCGGTCATGACCAAACGCCCTGCGTTATACTTTGATGTTTTCATCTTGGCAGCTATTGCGTCGATCGCTTTTCGAGGGTCTGCGCCTGTCAGCACATTTTGGGATATTATCTGATGCACAGTATTTATAAGCTGTGTTTTGTTTTTCCATATCCTTTCCGAGAAGTTGTAGCCGTCCGCCGCCCAGGGCTTTGACAGCACTTTGTGAACGTAATTATCATCTATCTTTGCCACATCAAAGCCCACAGAAAAGCCCTTCTGCAGCTCATACATAGTCCTGTAATAGCCTTCCTTGTACACATCGGAGAGAGCATCGGTCATTATGCTTTCTTCCTTGTGGAACAGCTTCTGTAAGCTATGTTCAAGATTGATTTTCAACCCTTCAAGACGTGATATGTGGAATTTAGCCGAAGCGTTCTCCAGTTCCTTCACCCACGCCTTATTCATGGCATTTTCTTTAGCGTACTTGATATAGTCACCCACGTCCCAATGAAATTCTTTCAGCTCTTTTCCTCTCAGCCGTTTTTTAGCCTCAGCCATAGAAATATCATTATTCTTAGCCAGCCGCTCATACCACGCTGTTATTTGTCCCTCGATAGTGTGCAGTATATCTCTGTAAATACGCTCTATCTCGGCTTTGGCGTTCTCACCTATAGCGTTCTGCGCTGCTTCCAGCTGCGTGAAACGCTGTTTCCAGTATTCACTATTGGGCATTGACATAGCGTTTCACACTCCTTTCAGCTTATTGTCACATCTTGTTTCTCACCATTTTGATTTTTTCTATGGTGATCTCGTCGGTATCCGAGCCAATATCAAGTTTATAACAATAATTGGCTGCCTTTCGTCTCTGTGGATACGGAAGTTTATTTATATCGTCTGCCAGTTTATCTAATTCAGAGCATACAGCGATAGACCTTACCAAAGATTCAGCTTCTTTTTTGCCTATATCGTCCCAGTTCATATCTTTCGGGAAAAGAAGTATTCCGCTTTTAGTTTCTGTAAACATATCAATCAAAACTAAATGTCTGCGGCATTATTGCCTTCTGCACACCGTACCTCATAGCGTCCATACCGTGGGAGAACTCGTGATCGGGCTTGTCAGTCGGCTTGCCGTCTCTGTCTTTCGCCCAACAGTAATTGCTTATTTCTTTTGTAAAGTCCACACACCGAGAGTGGACTATAATTTTATAATTCTGTATCAACTGAATGCCGTGGGTCACACTGTCTCTGCCCTTGCGTGACGGCTCTGTGCGAATGCCCTCGTCCCGAAGCTCCGCTATAGACTTAGGCTCTGCACAGTCGCATATAATGCGCTCCGAGCCATAGCCTTTACGTTTTATCTCCTCGGCTATCTGCTTGTTGGTGATGCCTGTCTTGTAAAATTCATCGAAAATATAGATGATCTTGTTTTTGTTGTCAATAAGCATAGCCACAAAAGCGTTAGGGTCTGTGTAGCCGAAGTCAAGCCCATAAGCAGGCTTCAAACCGCTTTGTCTCAAAGCATCAACATCATAATCCGTTATTTCAACATTCTCATAGATAAGACCTTCTGCAATGCCCCACTCTCCGTCACCCTCAATTCGGTAACGGCGTGGGTTGTTCAGCCTCATTTCCTCAAACAGCTTCCTGTCATCATCACCCAGCCACTCATTACACCGCCATGTGGTAGTCAATGCGAGTATGTCGTCTGAAGGCTTATCAAAGAAGCGTTTTTTCAGCCATGAATTGGCTGACCATGGGTTAAAGGTCAGCGTTATCTGTTTGAAATATCCTTCGGGCAGTTCACCACGAATAGACATATCCAATTTATTGAAATCGTCTTCACGTATTTCATAGGCTTCATCTATCCAAACGAAGTTTAAAACTCCGTGATCTACGGATATAGAGGTTATCTTCATGCCGTCATCAAGCCCTCTGAAAAGTATCTTCTGTCCTGTAGGCTTGTAAGTTGCCTGCATAGGCGACACGGAGAACTCCCACCATGCGTCCAGCTGTAATTTATGCACCGCCCATTTCAGGTCGGAGAACATACTGTCCCTGAGCGTGTTGCCGTAACGCCTTACGCAAAGAGCGTTTGACAGCGGATACTTCACTATCCTTGATATCATATTAAGCGCTGCCGTCTTAGACTTTTTCGACCCACGGGAGCCTTTAACTACACGGTAACGCTGCCTACACTTCCAGAAATCAGCGTACCCTTTGCCGATGAGCTTCTGCACGGATAATTTTCTTATTCCCATAGCCTACTCCTCGACATCATCGCAAATGACAACAGGCACAATGCCATTCAAGTCAACATTCTCCTTAAACAGCCCGTACCTCTTACCGATAAGCTCGGCGGCTTTGAGCCTGTCTTTTTCCGAAACGGCGATATTGTCTATCTTCTGCGTACCCTCTCCCACGAGCCGGAGCACCTGTTCGGTATGCTCGCCCCTCATCACAGAGGTGAGGTACTCCATGACCTCCTTTGCATCGGCGGTCTTTTCGCTTCTGATCTGTTCAAGACGCTCCTCGATATACTGTTTGATGTCAAGTTTTGACAAGTTTTCAGCCGCTATCCTGTTAGCCGTCTTTTCCGAATATCCTGCCCTTATAGCTGCCTGTGTTCCGTTGCAGTCGATGATGTATTCATCGCAAAAACGCTTTTGCTTTTCGGTCATGGTATCACCTCATTTCATTTTTTGATAAAAGAAAAACGCCGCCATTATTATGGCGACGCCTTTTGATAAAGGAGTACAATGATGAAATCTAACATAAGGAGGATAACCTATATTTCTTTCATTCCCATGATACCATAATATCACTTTTTAATGGGTCATTCAAGGTCAAAAGGTGTCAATTTTTATTTCGGTCATACCTTTTTTGTACCTTCGCTTTACAGTCTCAACGCTATAACTCATTTTTTCAGCGATCTTTTCAAGAGATGGCATAAAATCAAGATAGCGATATATCAGCACAGCTTCAAGCTCCGGATCATCAAGCGTATGTATCGCTGTTTCTATCTCGTGCCGTATATCAAGATACTCTTTGAGATAGCTGCTATACTCCTCATCACTGCCCAACAGCTTAAATAAAGCTTCTTCTGCGCTATTTGAACGGCTGTCCGACTTGCCTTTATCGTTACACCCTATAGCCGTTGTAATGCGCTGTGCTCGCTGTCTGTCACATTCTCGCTTGTGCAATAGAGCGTTTAGTTTCTTTTCAGCGTAAAAAGCACGGTTCAGCCATTCACGCTTTGTTTCTTGCTCTGCTGTCATACTTCTTCTCCTCTCGCTAACTGTTCCATGTCATATAGCGTATATCCACGATTCCAAAAATACCGCAGTGTCTTCTCGCTCCTATTGCCTTTTCTTAGCATCTCTACCATGCAGTCGAAATGGACGCGCATATTTTTTGCTGGCATTCCTTTGCCGCATATCGGGCAAAGATGATGCTTTAAGTTCCACTTTTTTGTTTCTTCTGATTTTAACTTGACGATCCTGGCTGAGTACTCTTTTTGCTTTCGCCGCATTCCGACTTTAGCGCAACTCTTGCAGCAGTACTTCATGTATGGATATAGCGGTTTGAACCACTTTCCACACTCTAGACACGGCTTTTCTTTGAAGTTTCGTTCAGTGACCGGTATCAGACACGCTCCTGCTAGCTTTTCATTCGCTTGCTTTAATTTTTCCTTGTCCATGCTTATTACACCTCTCTCATCCCAAATATTGTGTTTTTCTTATGGGCTTCTAAAATCTCCTGAGCTGTTTCGATATCTATATCACTTCTCAATACAGCCGAACACTTATTTTTCCCTCCACCTCGTTAACAAACAGCTGTTTATCGGTTATTTTCCTCAGTGCGACAGCTCTCTTGTGTATGTCTATCTCGTGTTCGGTCATTCTGCATTTTCTTTTAGCCATCATTGGTTTCCTTTCCGTTTCTACTTTCCGAAAAGCGCCCGAATTGTCCGAGCTGCCTTTGCAGTTCTTCTGCTTTAGCGCTGCTTACCGGAGCATCGTGCTTTTCTTTTTCACGCCTTTGAGTTCTGCGTTCTCTCATAAAGTCGATAGGTTTTGGAAGAAGCTGGTCCTTTTCAAGTCCTATCTCTTCAAGCTCACGTTCAGCCATAATGTCAAACACGCCGTCAAGCTCGTACTGTCTGAACTCTTTTTGTACAGCGTTGTTCAGTTCGATGAACTTTTCCATTCGCTTCTTTTTCCAGCCTGTAAGCCTTGCAAGAGCTATTATCATAAGCATTCCGTTGGAGTTTATGCAGTTTGAAACGTCTTCCCAAACGTCCCTGCAAAGCTCCTCCTGCATCTTTCGATTTATCGGTATATGTGACTTCATTTTTCTTTCCTTTCATCTCTGTTTAGTTTCATGCCTTGCTCATGCTGTCACTCCTTATCCATTTTTGCTCCGCAATTGGGGCAATATCTATAACGGAAAGGAAACCAATGATGGCTAACTGCATCATTTTTCTTGACTTGTCACCCTGCCTGTATTTTTCAAGCACGCACTCAAAATGCCATTTTCGATTGCCGTTGCCTTGTCCTAAAGGCTTACCGCAGATCTCGCAAAAACGATGTGTCTTGTTGTATTCAGCTATCTTTCTTTTAGCTCTGAGGGCAGCCATTTTCACCTGTTCTTTCTGCTTTTGCTTGTGATACTGCTCCATACATTCGGGGCAGCAAGTCTTTTCGGCCGGATATTTCGGCTTGAACATAGTGCCGCATGCGGCACATTCTTTAGGTCTGTAATTGCGCTCGGTATGCTTTAGCAGGCAAGCTCCGACGGGTTTTCGTTCGGTCATAAACGCTCGCCCCTTCCTATATGCCTAACTGTTCGCAAGCCATTTTAAAACCCATCTGCCACAGATGTACGCGACCGCTTACTCGCCTTCCGATATGGGATTCGTAAACCCACATCATATCCGAATACCCGAAATCTCTAAGAATATCGATCAATCTCTCACTCGGCATAAAATGATTGTAATTCACGCAATCCGCAACCTCATCTTCGAGATCGTCAAAATCGTAAATATCGCCTAAATCATCATAATTGATAAGATTAGCATTTTCGATAATTTCGTCAGCTTCAAATGTCGCCTTTAAGTCCTCCATAACCGATTCGTCGCTGTAATTGTAAAGATCGGAAGCACACTGTATCTTTTTTATGTAGTATCCTATGTCAGTTATATAAGACTTAACGTCTGACGGCTTTAACTCATTGTACCAGAGAGCTATTGACTCACCCAGATCGCCGCTCACGATAAACGCTCCACGCTTTTTATCTATAACGAAATTGATGTAGTATTCACTTCCTCCGTTTTCTCTCCGCCAGTCAATGGCAAGATAACGGTCTGTATCCGTAACTATTGTTGCCTTGTGGGTGCTAAATCGTCTTTTTGCGTTGCGTTCCGCATTCTCACGTATTTCTTTATCTGTCATATTTTTACTCCTTAAATTTTTTGCTCTGCCTTTTGGCAAAATTTTCATCATTGGTATACAGTCCCACCAGCTCGCAGGCATGAGCTGCTATCTCAAAAATATCTTTCGCCTTTTCTATGCTGTCTATCAGATCATGCCCTTTCTTGATATTATCCTGATACGCCTTATACACATTGAGATATTCGTTATGTGCATTTTCGTACTTCTCGCACTCTGCTACTATCTGCACCTTACGTTTTATAGCATCATCTTTACTGATAATACCTTTTCGTGCGCTGTTATACAGTTCCGTGAGGAGCAGGAGCAATAGTTGTTCAGCGGCGTTCAGACCCTTTGCAGATTTCTTTCCCCATGCGAGCTTTGATATTTCTTCAACTCTCATCGTCAAGATACCTCACTAACAATTCAAATGCCTCTTTCGGGTCCCGATACACCTTGCACAGATACCCCTGCTCGGTAAGATGCTCCAACCACCACTTCTGACTTTTGGACAGCCGTCCCTTCTCGGATTTCAGTTCCATGTACAAACCGTGATATCCCTTTCGTGCCACAGGCAGGTGGAGGTCGGGGATCCCCGACTTCACACCCATACGCTTAAAGTGTACTCCCTGATACACGGAGCATTTACGCTCGTTTGCCGTGTGGTACAGCAGCGCCAGCTCGGGGTATTTTTCCCGAACGGCAGGCACCTGCGTCCATTTGATGATCTGCATTTGTATTCTGTCTTCTGCGGTCATGGCGTTACTCCTCCAAATCCATTCTCGCCCCACAGTTCGGGCAGTACTTTGTCATTATTCCACTCGGCGGTTCTTCTTTGCAGCGCGAACAGTACGGATAATATCCATCGGGATTGATATTCCATTTAGCGTGCTTTTCTTCTTTCTTTTCTTCTTTTCCGAAGAAGTTACATATATCAACGTCTAACACATTAGCGATTCTTTCTAAAATTGAAACAGATACCTGCCTTCGACCTTCTTCGTATCTTGCAATACTATTTGCGGCAACTCCAATTTTATAGGAAAGGTCTTTTTGTGTCATATGTTTTGACTTTCTTATAGCTTTAATTCTTTCGCCAACTGTCATATTCAATCCTCCTCAATTCTTTATCCTGTTGATTATCATTGATGCCTGCATCTTCGTCAAGGTATCAAAATTGATATATTCAAGGTCCTTTTTGCACCTACGCTTAATAAGCCTTGTCTGCGCTTCCGTTGCAGGGCACTTCCCCCACGCCTTTACTTTTTCCAAATCCCAGATATAGCGGTCGTTCTCATACTTATCACACAGCAGGGAATAGGTCATGTCAATAGCTTCCTGCATAGGCATTTCAGCGCCATTCTTTGCCACCGTATTGCCCAGCTCGTCGGGAGCAGGAATGATAAAATCTCTTGTGGGGATGTGGAGCTTTAAGTCACCGTTAGGCATCTGAAAGAAATTGATATTATGCAGCTCATATTCCTGTTTCTGTGCCCATAAGTCTACAGTCTCCACATTCCTTATCCACGACTGCGGATTATCGGCAAGCCTCTCGATCAGTTCAGGCAGTTCAAAGAGATCCCCCTCGACTTCCTTTTGCTTTCCCTTTGGTATCTCCTCTAGATCTATTCCCAAAAGCGAAGGAGCCGTACACAACGACCGCCGTCCTGTGATGCCTACACAGTCTATCAGTGTAAGCTTGTTCTTGTCGGGGTGCAGCCTTAGCCCTCTGCCCACCATCTGAGCATAAAGGCTGTCAGACTGGGTAGGGCGGGCAATTATAATGGTCTCTACAAGGGGTATGTCAGTACCCTCAGTAAAGATCATGCAGTTAACTAAGCAAGGTATTTCACGCCGTGTAAACGCCTGAATTATCTCGTTCCTGCCCTTGGTTTCGGCGGATACCACCACAGCACCGTCTATCTTATCCGCTATCTTGTGAGCGTGTTCCACCGAGGATGCAAATATAAGCGTTGCACCTTTAGCCAGTGTCCTGTACGCTTCTGCAATAGCGTCCTCTGTACCGTCCATAGCATCAGAAAGCTCTCCGGGAGCGTAATCACCGCCCCTTGTATGCACATCTCGCAGGTCAAAGCCTATATCCACACGCTTGCAGTCAATATCACATAGGTACTTGTTTTTGATACCCCATTTGAGATCACGCTTGAAGACGATCTCATCAAACACATCGTTGAGCCTTGCCTTATCGCTCCTGTTGGGCGTTGCAGTAAAGCCTATAAGCTGATACGGCTCGAAGTATTCGAGTATCTTGCGGTATGTTTTGGCAGCTGCATGATGTGCTTCATCGACTATGATCGTCCCGAAGTCGTCCGGCTCGAATCTGTTAAGGCGGTGTACTATGCTTTGTACGCTTGCAGAAACAACTTCCTCTCCGTGAGACTTGTCCGCTGCCATTTCTACGCCTGTAGAGCAATCAAAATACTTAAGTGGCTGTCTTACCAGTTCTTCTCGGTGAGACAGTATCAGCATACGGCCATGCCGTTTAAGGTTTGCAAATGTCACGGTCTTGCCCAACCCCGTAGCCATTTGCACCAGATACCGCCCACCACCTTTTTCGTAAAGAGTGTCTATGCACTCCTGTTGGTAGTCTCGTAGTTTAATGTTCATTCTTTCTCCTTTTTTTGTCGGACACGTCGGATTTTGTCGGATTACCGTCCGACAAGTTTAAAACGCGTATTTGCGTTGTTTGCTGATACTTTGTCGGACTGTCGGACTTTTACGCGCATTATCCCTATAGGAGACACACACCCTAAATAATATCCGTATGTGTGTGTCTCTCCCTATATATGTTATATATACGGGGGAAAAGTCCGACAATTTTTTTATCCTCTCAAACAGCATAATTACGGCACTTTTGAGGGTTTTTTCTGTCGGACTGCCGTCCGACAAAATGCTATATGAGATCCTCAAACCCTTCGTATTCTTCCTCGGTATCATCATTGAGTTTCATTGCAACGCACTGAGCCGGAGCACCTTTGCCAAGTCTCACACGCTTGGTCAGCCCTCTTTTGCCCTTTTCCAAAAGACCGTTCGAGTTGAGCCATGACAGCAGCGCCTTATCCTCGTATCCCGCATCGGATACGGCTTTTCTGAATATACTGCTGTTGATAAATACCGTATTTCCGCTGATCTCGCCGAAAACTTCGCCGTTTACTATGTTGTATGTGCCGTGTTCGTCCCTTACAAGAAAGCTGTTATAATGCGATGATACCCAGTCGCACATATACTCATAGCCTCTTTGTCCTACCGATACGGAAGCCTTTGTCTTCAGAAACTCAGCCATTTCCCGAATAGTCAGACTTTTGCCTGTTTTCAGGATAAACTTGTCTGCGTACTTATCCGCTGTGATTATCATTGCCGCAGCCATAGCTTGTTTTTCCGTTGTCTCGCCTTTGCAAAGCTCCGCAAAAGTAGCATCATATTCATGCTTGATCTCCTCGATCACGTCGTCGGTAAGAGCTTCTATAAACATTTCGCCCGCTTGTCCGTAGTCGGCTTTGAGTGCTCTTGCCATTTCGATACCGTCCTTTATCACCTTGTCATCGGGTCGGCATTCGATGTCTATAACACGGTTTATAGCACCTGCGCCTGCACTTTCACGCACTATAGGACCTTCGCCCGTAGTCAATATTGACAAGCTCCATTTCGGTGTTTTATCAAGTCCGCCCGATTTTGTTCCTCTTGTTCTGCCTGCACCCTGAGCAAGCTGATAAACATCAAATTTACTTCGTCCGTGACTATCTTTAGAAAGTTGAAGTTCATCTATACACATGGGAATATTGTTTAAGAACGCCGCTGTTCGCTCATGTCCCACTTGGGTCGCATTGAATGTCTGTACATAACTGCCGCCGATCTCGGGGTAGCCCCACACGGAAGCCGCCAGCATCAGAGCGACAGACTTACCCGTACCCGAAGAACCGCCCCACAGGTGAACGAAGAAACAGAGCCCGCCTATTTTATTTATGAGTACACTTGCAAAGCTTGCTGCAAGCATTATCTGTGCTGTGAGGCTGTCAGCGCGGCATCTGAGGGCAGTTTCTTTCCATGCTTCAAACGTTCCCTTGTGCTTTGATATGGCATCGTAGATATCAGCATAGTTGCTCTCTCCGTCGAATGTTAGATCATCAACATAAGGTGAGAATTGACCGGTCTTTATATATCCCAGTCTTGAAACGCTCTTCACTTCGGGTATTCGGTCGTAATTCATAGCTTCTATTTCGCACAGATACTTTGATAGATTTGAGGAAGTATCCGATGTGACCGAAACTCCCTGTGATGATAGTTTTATCACCTTTGAGCGGTCAAAAAGTTCGTTTTTCCCCGCAATAAGTGTTCTCCACCTGTCACCTGTGCAGTAAGCAACTTTAAGTTTCTCCTCATTTGTGTCGATATTCACAAGTCTTTCTATCGGCAGAATCGGGTGAAGGCATACTGCTTCGTCACCAAAAGCACCGCTTTTTCTCACACCGCTTTCATCGCACAGCCATGAGCCTGCTTCAAGCTCTATCGGCTGATTAGGGAAGCAGGTGGGATTTAGAGTATAGGACGTGCTTGGATTTACCTGACGTAAGCTTTCCACAAAGGCGTTATAGGTCTTTTTGAAGCTCTTGTATCCGACTTTTGCCGCCATAGCTGCCATGCGTTCGAGTGCTCTTTGCTGTAGAAAAGAGTTTTCCTGTTCAAATACATCCCTGTACGGATCCTCACTGTTTTGAAAATCCTCCAAACTGTAATTGTACATCAAAGCAAGCCCTGTGCGCTGAAAATCCCTGTCACAGTCAAGGGTATTTCGTGCGATAGCAAAGCCCTCGTTGAAATTGTTAAATTCCCCGGCAGCATAGGCAGCCTGACGGAGCTCTGATAGCTTAGCCGACAGATCGGATTGTCCCGAATTGTTGTAGGCTATATGATGCACCGCCTGCATTATTGCGTATTTATCTGAATAGTTTATATTCTCCATAGTCTACCCTCAGAATGGCACATCGCCGTCATTAAGTATCTCCTCAAAGTTGCTCAGATCGTCAAGAGGTACATCTTCGTTATCTATCACAGGGTGGTTTGTGTTTTGATTGTTGCTGCCGCCGCTATTTTTACTTTCTCCGAAAGAAATATTGTCCGCATAAACGTCCATTCCGTAATGTTTAACGCCGTCCTTCTCATAGTTGTTGTTGCGGAGACTTCCTTCGACGATTATCATTTTACCTTTGGAGAAATACTTAGCAACAAATTCCGCTGTTTTTCTCCATGCAACGACTGTTATAAAATCAGCCTGTGTTTCGTTCGTGTCCTTAGATTTATAGTTCCTGTTGATTGCTACATTAAAGCGGCAATTTGCTATTCCCGAGGCTGTTTGCCTGAGCTCGGGGTCGGCAGTGAGCCGACCCATCAATATAACCTTGTTAAGCATTTCCTAACTCCTTTATTTTCTTATCTCTACATTCTTTGCATCTTGCCTTACCGTCCGTTATGCCCTGCTGTGCCGCAAATTTTATGGACATTTCATAGGCATTCCCTGCGGTATACTTACGTCCCTTGCTTTCAAACGGTTCAAAGGGCTTTCCGCAGTCGCAGCACTTATATTCCTTCGGCGGTTCTTCGGGCAAGTCTTCGCCTGCGTAGATATAGAGCCCCAGCCCGAACATAGCGAGATTTTTTGTAAGGCATCGCATTATAGTCTTGTTTATCTCGAACATGGACGCCTGTTTGAGAGCCTTGTTTCTGCTGTCCATAACGGGCAGCCACATTTCGTGTGTCACACCACCTGCTGTAACGCTGGTATACACCATGTAGCCCGTTGCAGGGTCGTAAACATAGGGGATACCGTCAAACTTCTTGACCTCGTATACGCCGTCCGGACAAATTTTCTTAAATTCAGCCCATGCCCATGCCCATGAAAGGTAAGTCAGATTGCCTTTTTTCTCGGTTTTATCGTTTACATCAATAGCGTAGAGCTTTTCAAAAATTGTATTTTTTTCAGCCATATCACACCTCACTTCACCGTCAGCGACACCGAGCTTTCAAGCTTCACACCCTCGAAGCTTTCACCGCTCTGTATCAGTTTTTTTACGTCTGTTTTTCTTATTTCGGGCTTAGCGTATCTAAGCAGGTCATCTCTGCCATTTGTTTGCAGCATATCAATAAACTTGTCCTCGTTCTCGATCTTTACGGACGGCGGATTTTTCTTTACCGTCACACACGCCCTCGGGCGGTCTATCTTATTGATGCCCACAAGTTTCATATTATCGAGTATGTACTTTTTCAGTGCCTCGGCTTTTCGCTCATTCGCCTTAGCACGCTCGGAGAGCCTCTTTGCTTCTGCTTTCTGCTCTTTGGCAAGGAGTGTCAGAGATTTAATAAACACGGCTGTGTTTTCGACCTTGACCTCAAGATCGGCTTCGAGCATTTCAAGAGTGTCAAACCATGCGTCAAGCCACTCAGCCTTGACCGCTTCCGGATCTATCACCATACCGTCATCGTCAACGAAGTGTCCGTTTTCGTCCTTTTCAAACTCATAGTCGTTTATGCTGTCGAACCTGTCAAACAGCTCTGCATAGTCCTGCGATAATTCAAATAATCTTTGCATTTTTTACTCCTCATATTCTTCGATGTTTTCCATAAATACTTTTGCCTTGGCGATAAAGCGGTTGATGTTTCTCAATTGCAATTCTTTTCCGCATATGTGGAAAAGGAATGTTTCTATCTCGTCAAAAATACCATCAAGCATTTTGATATACACATCCGCTTGCTGTTTAACACCACCTGTGCCGTTATCGGCAGCAGCATTTTTTATTTTTTCCTCATACTCTGATTTGAGCTTGTCCAACTCTTCAGCGTGTTCGACATTAAGTTTTTGCATTTGTCTGACACTTTCGTCCTGCATGTCGGCGTACTTTGTACTCCATTCCAGATCCATCTTGTCCATAGCCTTACGCATATTTTCAACTTCCCGGCTGTCCGTTTCAGAGTAAGTCACATCTATAGGGCGGCTTTCAAGCTCGTCTACCTGTGCGATAAGCTCGCTTATCCTGTCGGACATTTTGTTATTTTCATCGCACAGCTCTACACGATATTTTTCCGATTTTTCATACTTTTCCAATGTTTCATCAAGTTTAAGAGCTATATCGGTCCGTTCCCTTATACTCTCGTCACGCTCAGCAGTAAGCTCTTTTATCTGTGCTTTCAGTTCTCTCACCGAGGTGCTTTCAATATCGTTATTCTCGATAATTTCGGTGCGCTGATATTCGGTAAGGTCGGCGAGAAGGGATAACTTTGTAACGCCAAAATGTGAAATCGATTTCACATTTTCAATATTCGCAACGGCAACGTACTTGTATGCCATTCGCCTGCCGATGCCGACTTCCTGCTCGCAGTACGCCTCAAAGGAATTATACCCTAATTCTTTGTACAGCTTGGTGATATTCATTTCCCGTAATCCCTTGCACACCTCATAAAGAGACATTTGAGCGGACTGAGCGTTGGTTTTGATATTAATGTTAATCCTTACAGCTTCGGCGTAATCATCTGATAAAACAGTGTCCTCGCTTACCGCCGGAACATTGCTGTCTGTTTTTTCATGCACCCACCTATGTATTGCCTTAGCTGCCTTGTTCCATGTCATTTCATACTTGATGTTCAGATCGGTTATATTCACAGTCACACCTTTAGTGTCGCACTGTATGATAGCTTCGCCGTAAGAACCACCGTGAAAACTCCTGCTGTGATTTTTCTTCAGTATCTCGCCCAGATCACCGTAAGAAGTAGTCATAGCACGTTCTTTTTCCTCGGCAGTGATATAGCTTAGCAGAGCTGTTTTTATTATAGGTTCATGGTCTATATGCAAATGTCCATTATTTATTCCTCCCCACTGTTCAGCCATAGCTTCTGCTATGCCTTCAAATGTTTTGCTTCTATGTTTTGCACTTTTCTCTTTGCCGACAACTTCACCGCTTAACGCTTGCTTTTTCCATATTTCAGAATTACCACACACCCAACCGCCTTTAGGTTCTACAATGTTTGTAGATTTAAGCTTTGGCAGTCCTTTAATCCATAAATATGTTTTCTTAGTGTATGGATGTCCGTATTCATAAGGCTGTATAGCTTGTGTATGTTTAGGCAGCCTGTATATACGGCTTGGGACAGGATTTTCAATACATATCTTCTCACATTTAGCATTGTAGAACCTCAAGAAAAAATCTTTTGCGTCAAGTCCTTTGTTGAGCCTTTCGGCATCGATCAACCCCTTGTGTGGATATAGTCGGCAAGCACCGGCATTGGAAAGATATGTACAAGGTGGATGAGCAATTATCAAATCCCATTCTCCGTATACAGCGTGTTTTTCGCCGTCCATTGTTGTGAACACACAATCGCCGTTTATAATTGGCAGCGCATCACCCAGTATATGCCATTCAGGGTGACCGCCTGAAGGTTCTTGAATATCCACTGAATATGCTTCGTGTCCACGCTTGCGGAAAGCTATGCACACGCGCTGGCTTTCTTCACAAGCTATAAGTACTTTCATTTGACTTTTCACTCTTTTCTGTTATAATAATGTTGTTGTTTTTTCAAGATCGCCCATTGGCTTTAAAGGGTTGCTGTTTTCATCGTTTTGTACTCCTTCCTTGCCCCTGTCGGAGCGGATTTTAAAGATTACCGATTATGCAAGCCGGAGCCACGCCACAAGCATTGTAAGCATAGTAGTCGTTCAACGTACCCGATGTACCCACACTACGGACATCGCCAGAGGTGCCCGAGTAGGGAGTGCGTGTCCAATACCAATCTTTTTCGCCGCTTGCATACGACTTGATCCTATCCTTCTCGTTCGGGAACCATTCCTTGATTTCATCTTCCGACGGCAGGAAGAATTTGTCACCGTTTTCATCGCATTCAAGAATGTCGAGAAAACCTGTACCCATTCTATACACAAAGCCATCGAGAAAGTCCTTACTCCCTATTGGCGTGTCGTATTCTGTTTTAGGCTCCCACCAATCGCCGCTGTAATCAGCAGAATTTATCCACTGCCTAATCGATGAATTAAGGTAATCATTCCAGCCGTAATTAGCAATGCTGCTGTCGGGGCTCTTAGGCTCAGGTGCATCAAACGGCATCTGGGCTATAAGATCGTGTGTCATAAGGCACATACCATGAGATGATGTCTTGACAACGTCAAAGATTATGCTTTTGCCCTCACCTCTACCGACTTTTATCTTGTCACCGACGGAGAAGTGTTCTTCTGTCTTACCGTTTTTGGCAAAATCCGCTATTTCGTCATAGCTGTACATATCGTTGATGTACTCGGTTTTCGGTACGATGTCCGATATGGCAGCTAAGGCGCTTGCCACCTTGTCTGTGATCTCGCCGATCGTGTTCTGAATATCACCCAACATCTTGATTATTTCCTGCTTATCCATATTTTACTTTCCTTTCCTGCGGAGCATTTTCCGCAAATACCTGTTTCTGTCATAAGGCTGTCAAGCACCGTGTCCAGTGTCCAGCCGTCCTTCCGATTGCGTTCATCGTAGTACTCCAGCTGCTTGTCCATATCTCTGCGGACAGCTTCTTTTTTCCCGATAAACTCAGGGCAGTCGAAGATGTCTCTGACATCTATAAATCCGTACTTGTTTTTTTCCATGTTGTTTCTCCTTTTTGTCTCTTTTATCTTTCTATCAGCTGTAGTGCGGTGATGACTTCTACAAAAAGCCCGACCGCCACGGCACTTTTTGCTATCGACTTCAGGATTAGTTTTGCTACTTGCCACGTTGCTATTCCCATTGCGATCTCTCCTATTTTCCCTTATAGTATATATTCCATAAAGCCGGCTTTCTGTTGGTCGACTTATCCGAATGTTCCTTAACGTACGCAACTATTCGCTTATCATTACGCTTTCTGACAATGCGGTATATCTTGTACTTTACGCATTTGCCATGACACCCAATAGAACGTGCAGTACATTCTTTGCAGGGTGATGGTGTTTTATTTTCGATATACATTTCATGCCCTCTTTATTTTCATGCTCTTTGCGGCAGTCCGAACATCTTATCAATATACTCGATATACGGCTTGGTGTATATCTCACACTGTGTGGTCTTTTCCTGATAACCTACAGCAAAGGGATACTGCCTGTGTCTTATCATCGCCCTGATCTTCATGGGAGAAGTGCGCACCCCATGGGATTTGAGATCTGCTTCCAGCTCCGAGACGGAGAGGACGGGTTTCGCAGCAATTACTTCCTCAACTGTCATGGTTCTGAGCATTTCCGTTATGGTCATAAAGATCACTCCTTTTCTGTCTGCCCTGTTCCTTCGTCGAGGGTGAAGGCTACTATTTCCAGTATTATCTTCATATCCTCGTAGCTGAACATGACGAAAGATTTGTTGCTTGTAAGCATTTTGACTATCTTGCTTGCCATTTTAGACATCTCGGCAAGCTTGAAAGGCTTTATGGGATTAAATCCCATTTCTTTCAGTTTTTCATACTCCTGTTTAGCTGTCATTTTATTCTCCTTTTCTTGCGGTTTCACCTGTTTTCTGCTATAATATCAATAAATCCAAGTAGAAAGGTGGTGAAAACAATGGTAAATGTATATGCTTGTCTGCTTGGCAAGTGGGAACGTCTTAACGACGACCCGGATTGTACAGTTGGCGAAAATGGGCAGTCGCCCTTGATTTGGTGGGAAGAGGGTGCCGAAATTTACGCCAAAAGCCACAATAAGCCAAAAGAAGAGAATACTTTGTACGAACTCGACTACGTACATATATTCTTCAAAGGAAAAGCCTATAGGATAAATCCCGTCCTCATACAAATTGTTGAGGATTAGTCTTTTCAAAATCATCGCAAGTGAGTTTGAGTGTACGCTTGAACTCACTTTTTTTCATATCAAAGTATTTTTCAACAGCACGGTCTATAAATTGCCATTCGTGGTAGGATATGCCGTCGAGTGTTTTTATTATTTCTTTGATTTTTTCTTCCGTCATCTTCATTCACTCCTTTCCTTTGTTAGTACTTTCCCATATTTGGGACGGCGAACATAAAAAAATATCGCACTTTTCTTCATTACTGCGAATATTCAAAATATTGCATATCTTGTCAATTTCATCAACATTAAAACACGAGGCACCAGTCATGCGACTTGATAAAGTGTTATTAGATATGCCGATATCTTTTGCAAGTGCTTCCTGTGTATAGCCCGAACGTACTATTGCGGCTTTCAACAGGTTTTTGTTCAGCATCATATCACCTCTCTTTCCCATCTTTGGGATGATTCTATTATAGCACACAAAAACGAATATGTCAACCCATTTTTGGGAAAATTTCAAAAAATTTTTCTATGTTCTATTGCATTCTTGGGAAACTAATGTTATAATAAAATAAAAAAAGATAGAAGGTGATTATATGGACGAACGTTCAAAAAGAATTAATGACGCAATAGCCCAAAGTGGATATAGTTACCCCGAATTATCCAAAATCACAGGAGTATCAAAGTCATCTCTCCAGAGGTACGCAACAGGAGGAACTAAAAAGATACCTATAGATTGTGTGGAAGCCATTGCAAAAGCTACAGGTACAAGTGCCAAATATCTCATGGGTTGGGAAGAAAACATCTCCGAGCCCTCAAACGCCCGACCTCTTCCACCTGTATACAACTGCAAGTATTATCATAGTGTATCTGCAGGGATAGGCACGTTTGCCGACGAAGATTGTGATACCTATAGTTATTTCTTTAATAGTCAGGCACAAGCGGATCACTGTTTTGCTGTTGACATCGAAGGCGACAGTATGCTCCCGGAACTGCGCAGCGGAGATGTTGCTATTGTAGATACAGAAAAAGAGCTCTGCAACGGTGATGTTGTTGTATTCGTTGACAAATCGGAAGATCTGGGGTATATAAAGCAGTATCACAAAACGGATAATGAAATTATGTTCATTTCATATAATTCCGCATATAAACCTATGATTTTCCCTCTGTCTGCTTTGAACGACAGGATAAAAATATGTGGAAAAGTAATCAAAAGTCTGCGTGATTTTTAAGGAGGGTATGCAATGAAATATAAAAAAATAATTCCGGCATTGCTCACTTTGTCGATGCTTACCGCCTGCGGTGGCCGTCCAAAAAATATATCCGAGGAAATGTACAATTACGCCGAAAGCGTAATAAGAGCCGCTGATGCATATATGGACAACCAATTATCCTATGAAGAAGCATATCAAAAGATCGACAGTTTAAGTGATAGCGCCGAAGAATTAAGCGATGAACATGAAAACGATCCGAACAATACAGGCGACCGATTAACTTATCTCGATATTGGTCTCGTCCGCAGCGGATTATACCTCGAACATTCGGGTACAGAAACATATGCCGATCTATTGGAATCCCGCAATATGCTTGCGAAACAAATAGGCTATTCTGAGCGTGGCTGACCTTTGAAGGGAGTGATCCTATGCAATGTATAAAATGCAAAAAAGAAATACCCGACGGCTCGGCTTATTGTCTCCACTGCGGTAAAAAGCAAGCCGTAGAAAAGCGCAGAAGCCGCAAGCGAGCCAACAAGCAGGGGAGCGTGTATAAGCTGTCGGGCAACAGATCAAAGCCTTATGCAGTCGTACTCCCTGCCACATACGACAGCGAAGGCAGCAAGAAGCAGAGCTACTACGGATACTATGCCACAAAGACCGAGGCACTCAACGCGCTTAACTCTGCCATATCAGGAGGAGTGACCGACAGAATTAATATGACACTCTCGGACATCTATGCGGAATGGTCCGAGGGAGCATATAAAGACCTGTCGAATAAGTCTATTAAGGCATATGAGACAGCCTACAAGCACCTGGAACCGCTTCACGACAATAAGATGAGAGATGTCAAGGCTAATGCTGTGCAGGAGATAATCGACGCTCTAGGTAAGCCTGAGGGCGGCAAAAAAATAAGAGTGCTGTTTTCCCAGCTTTGCAAGTATGCCATGAGCCAGGACATCATAACTCAGAATTATTCTCAGTTTATCAAGATAAGAGCAGGCGAAAAGGCAGAAAAAGAGATATTCACGACCGAGGAAATAAAAAAACTGCGGTACGCTGCCGATATGAGCGATACCGCAAAAATTATACTATTGATGATATACACAGGTACGAGAATCGGTGAGATAACGAGCATAAAGCATGATAACGTACATCTCGACATCGATACGCCGTACATGATAGGCGGCATAAAGACCGAGGCAGGCAAGAACAGAATTATCCCTGTTCACCCTGATATAGTCGGATATGTCGAGTACTTCTACAATAAGAACAAAGGCAGAAAGTATCTGCTTGTGAACGAGGCAGGCAATAAAATAGACTCTGATAACTTCAGAAAGCGCGATTATTATCCGTTGCTCTCAGATCTGGAGATAAAACCTAAGAATCCACACTGCACCCGCCACACTTACACATCGATGCTCCACGCCTCAGGAGCAAAAGAGGAGAACATAATCAAGCTTGTCGGCCATACCGATTTCAGAACTACCACAGAGAATTATATACACCAATCTGTCGGAGAACTCTATCAGACTGTCAAGCTCCTGAAAGTATGACCTGTAAGTAACCCTGTAAGTAACCGCATTTAATTACACACAATTCAGACCACTTAAACCCTATAAAATACGTACCTACGCCCTTTGTTTTTTCTTTCGTAATGAGCAGGTCGCAGGTTCGAGTCCCGTCACAAGCTCCATACAATCCTCGTAAATACGACATTTACGAGGATATTTTTTATTCATTTAATCATTTTGTAAGTAATGTGTAAGTAACATGCAAAGGAATTGAAAAGCAAAAAATACCGCCCGAAGCCTAAGCTCCGAGCGGTATTCTCTCAACCTATCTCTTTTTCCAGATCTTCAATCCTGTGATTGATAACTTTTATCTGTTCTTCAACAACCGGCATTCTTTCGGCAAAGTTATTGTGCTTTCCTACCTTTTCTTCAAGCTGTGCAAGGCGGTAATTGGTAAGCCTTGCTGATGCTATGATACCGCCTATAGTTCCAACACAGGTTCCGATGAATGATACGATAGCAACTAAAATTTCCGTACTCATTTGACCACCTCCGCTTTCAGCCTCTTTATAAACTTTTCCCCTGCAACACCGTTTTCCTGATACCCCCACTTTCTGAGGAAATAGTTGATACAGCGTACAGTATTATCACCGATCGTGTTAGTTTCGTCAATGCCATAGTCATGAAGCCCTTTCGCCTTTGCCACGAGCAGCAGCTCTTTCACTGCTAAACTGCCTATGGTAGAGCTGCCTTTTTTGTAGCCGTCACTGTCAAGCACCGCCTTAGCCTTTGTCCTGTAAGCTATGCACTTAGCCTTGAAGCTGTCCCAATGCGGGAGTATGTACACAGGGCAATACTTCTTTGAGTACCAGTGATTGTGGGAGTAGATCGCATAGTTCGGGAGCTTGTACTTGTCGAGAAGATAAGCCACAAGCTTAGCGCAGTTTTCTTCTGCTTTTTTGCTTGAAGCACTCCCCGAACCGTCCATGATACATTCGATAGCGATAGTTTTCATGTTTCCGTCACCGGCACCATCGGCGGCGTGCCAGCCTGCAAGTTCAAGCGGAAGATCCTGCCACGCTTCCGTTTCGTCAACGTAGAAATGAACACGCACATCTCCCATATTGCCGTTGTAAGTTGCCCTGGTGTACTGTTCGGACATTGTTGTCCCCGATACGCTGATCTTATCCGTATTATGAACTGTGATGCCAACAAGCCCCGTTCTGTTTCCGGGCATATCAATGTCGTTGTCATTGTGTTTTGTTAGCAAAAATTCGTTGACTTTCACACCGTTTGCCATGTAAGTCCTGTCTGCTTTTAATGCCATAGTAGCTCCTCACTTTCCTTTTTCTTCGTCAAAATAGTTCATTGCTGCCGACAGTCCTGCTGCAACTGCCGAGATACCAACACCGATCACCGCAGTTTTCACCACTGACCTGTCTGCCGACCAATCAACCGCAACGATATTCACCGCTATGTACCCCACCGCCGTTTGTACAAATGTACGGACGGCTCTTTTTATCCAGTTTTTCATCAATTCACCCTCCTATCGCCTTATTCAAGATGTCCCGAAAACTTTCAAGTTCTCCTCGTCTACTTAGCGCATCGTCTGCGCTTACTAAGTCATGCATCTCTATCACCTTCGCCTGCTCCTCACAAATGTCAAGCAGCTCCTTAACCACTCCTGTGAGCTTTTCAAGTGTTTCTATTAAATCCATTTGCACCACCTCGTCATCGTGCCGTGATCCAACATCACGTTGGTCAAGTGTTTCTATCAAGTTCAATACCGCCACCTTGTCTGAATCTTCTTATGTCTTTGTATTGCTCCCAAGTAAGCCTGAATTCAAAAGCATATCCTCTTACAGATTTTTTAAGTTCATTTATAATTCTCTCGCCGTTAAAAAGCCTTTTGTAAATATCCTTATTATTGCAATGTATAAGCTGTCCCAGCCTTGACAGCAGCCCTGTCGCAAATTCAAAGGTCACATCTTTCCCTTTCGCCTTCGTCCTTCTGTATTCATTCACAGCACGTTTTATACGAAAAAGATTATACTTTCTTATGAGCGTATATCCTCTGCCGTACCGAAACCCCACCGCCTGAGGAAGCCTTTTCTTGCAGGGGAATATCTGCCAGTCTCCCTTCAATTCAAGTCCATGTTCATTCAGCCATTTTTCAATATTTTCTCTCAGGTATCTGAGCTTTCTTTTGTTGCTCCCGAATACAGTAAGATTATCCATATATCTTACATAGTGCCTGCATCCTTCACTTTCTCTTATGATCCTATCCAATGGCTGCAAGATTGTATTTGCAAACCACTGCGAAGTATACGCACCTATTGAGATCCCGCTTTTATTTATACGTTCTATCAGATCAAGCACTCTGTGGTCTTTTATAAGCTGTTTCATTCTATCTGTTACTATTTCAGGATTGATCGAATCATAAAAATGCCTTATATCAGCGCAAAGACAGTATTTAGTACCCTTAATGTCATTTTTCATCCATTTTTGGATCGCCTTTCTTGCATGGGCAGTACCTCTGTCTCTGATACTGCCGCAGCAATAATAGTCCATCCCTTTCATCATTACAGGCTGTAATATCTGTATTAATGCATGATGGATGTATTGATCTGGGTATTGTGCCGGTTCTTTTATGATTCTGTATTTTCTTGCACTCGCATCCCATCTTTTTGAAACACGTGGTTCCTTTGGGACAAACCCATTTTCAATTATTTCTCGCAATTCTTTTATACGTTCTTCTATTGTCTCCTCTACCCATGCAGTACATGGATTAGGCTTATGGTTTCTACGCCATCTATGTGTTTTATTTACTTCCTGTATAGCTATTCTTATATTTGCGTATGATACTAATTTCTCATACAAGTTTTTAACTCTTTTCATCGGATTTATCATTCCTCCTTTTAGCCTAATGAGCTTTCCTACGCTTTATAAATAAAGAGTACTCACCCATCTCCTGACGGCTCATCTTCACCAAGGGGTGTGCGACTATCTATGCTATATAATTAAATTGGATTAATCATATATTGAGGAATATTGTAGTTAGCCAAACTCTGCTTATTATATATAAGCATATCGAAAAGAAAGCGGCAGCCGATGTTGGCGTTGGCGTTGGAAACGCTGCTCCCGTTCACGAAGAACAAACCGTAATACAGATTCCGGTTATAGCCACCGCCCGCGTTCAAGCATGGGTTGGACGAGTCAAAGTTCCAGTTATCGCAAGACACCGACTATGCATAGATAGCCCCAATAGCTATATTAAATTTAAAATAATTCTTTTATTTTGAAAACGCCTTTTATCGTGCGCCTACGGCGCAGTGGGGGGGTTGCGACCCCCCACACCCCCTCAGGGGAGTTCAAGGAGGCGGCAGCCGATGTAGGCGTAGGCGCTGGAAACGCCGCTCCCGTGCACGAAGAACAAACCGTAAGACAGATTCCGGTAATAGCCACCGCCCGCGCTCAAGCATGGGTAGGACGAGTCAAAGTACCAGATATCGCAAGACACCGTAGTTTGTGAGCCACTTGATTCAGAGGGGATAAACATCTGGTATGTACCACTTACATTTTTAACGCTGAATTTTGAAGGATAGCCACTTGTAGGCGTACCCACACTTATAC
>Ga0326511_10000290_pt1 | contig 42420 bp, 54 predicted proteins | sample 0_2496_0518_D_FD_203701 | JGI IMG/M metagenome (GOLD analysis project Ga0326511, IMG submission 203701) | Bovine rumen microbial communities from UC Davis, California, United States - 0_2496_0518 | ecosystem: Host-associated > Mammals > Digestive system > Stomach > Rumen | place: USA... | reverse complement strand
ATAAATTATCTTTAGGTTTTAATACTAATGGAAATATTGATTTTGTTAGTAAGTATATAAATAATTTAAATTTAACTTCAAATGATGGAGCAAATGGTATTAAATTTAGTAATAGTATATTAAATTTATTAGGTTCTATAAAATTATAGGGATATGATTTAATGATAAATAATTCGTTAAAATCTGAAGGCCCCTCTGAATCAGGTGGAACTTGGAATTAGGCAACATAGACTTTTACTTATAGTTCAAGGACTTATCATTTAATTATGTTTAGCTTAGCTAAGAAAAGTGGAAGCTATGGAGCAAACTCTATTACTGTTTGTTATGATGGAATTTTCATAGGTGGAACAATATCATATTGTAATTTAAACGGATTTACAAATTTTGCTTCTTTTGAAGGAAGTAAAAAAATTGAATTATCTTAAAATATATAATTTTTAAGGCACTTATAATAAGTGCCTTTTCTTTTTCTTACGATGCGCCGCCATACCATTAAAGTTGTTGCTTGCCGGCGTCTATAAAAATTTTTCTTAATGTAGAATTTTTATATGTAATGTCTAAAAGTTTAATAACGCGGCGAGGTATAAATTAAATTAAAATTTCTCCTTGATGTTTCTTGGGAAGTGATTGATTACTCGGCCTCTGGCCTCGTAATGCAATCACTTCCTGCCCGCGCGTTGCGCGTGCATTATTTTTTTAGAAAAGATGGTAGGCCGGCGCGAAGTAAGAAAAAGAAATTCCCTTATCTGATAGCTTTTGATTGCGAGGCCGGAGGCCGAGCTAGTATAGAAAGGAAAGTATTTTTAAAAACAACGTGAGGAGGCGCGTAGCGCCGACGAGCGGGCCCTTGCTTCTTGCGGCTTGCAAGAAGTGCTTTTTGATTACTTTTTCCAGAAAAAGTAATAACTATTCTACCATTTCTAAGCAAACCGGTCTACCATTTATAAGCAAACCATTCTACCCTTTTTAAGCAAACCGGTCTACCATTCTTAAGCATCCGATATACCATCCATAGGCATTTCCATTTTCTGGTAAAAGCTGAATTTTTTAGATTTCCTACAAATATATTCTACTTTATAAATGAAGAAAAAAATAGGAGGTGCATTTAATGGCACAAAAAGAAATTTATTTTGATACACGAGAAAGAACTTTAAAGAAATTAGCATATAATGATAGTGTATATGCATGGTTATTACTTCATTCTCATTATAATAAAGGAGAGCGACATAATTATATTTATAAAAATGAATTCACTTATAAACAAATAGCTGCTGATATACACAAACATAGGGATACTGTTTCAAAAAGATTTAAGGCTTTAATTGAAGATGGAATTATTTACGAATTTACTTATAATGGAAAAATAGCTTATAAAATGCCTTATTTTGATGATTTTGAAACTTTAGATGGCCCCACAGTTTTAGGTTTAATTACACTACCTGTTAATGAAACTAGAGAAGAACTAATAAAGACTTATGCTTTTCTTTTGAAATCTCGTCGTGAATCTTATAGATAGGATAAGGCTGATAAAGTAGATAATCCCAATGGAACTTTTAGAACAAGTGCAACAGCAGTATTGGAAGCCTTTGGGCACTCTACTGGTCATACATAGGCTTTTGATAGAATGAGACTAATATTTACTATTCTTTAGGGCGCAGGTATTATTGAGTTTGAAAAAACAGATTTTTGTCAAAGACCAGATGGAACATTTGACCCTTCTTAGTTAATTGTTTATAAAGTATATTCAAAAGCTAGCGATAAATGGCTGGGTATTCATGTAAAATAATGCTTTTTATGTATATCTATGAAGCGTTAATAAATTAAATAATCCTTATAACTAACGCCGCGACTCTAATTGTGGCGTTTTTCTTTACTTTTCCGCACTTCCATTTTTTACCAAAAATTCAAAATTCTGGAAGCGCGGCGAAGGTTAATTTAAAACCTAATTTTTCCTCCTACTTCTTTCGCCGGTTTGTATAATTTTAACAAAAATTTAAATCTCTTTTTGTTTAAAACATAGAATTTTTCAAAGCTCTTTAAATCTAAACTTGACTTAACCAATTCTAGTCCTACTTTTAAATGTAAGCAAAAATAAAAGAGGTGATTTAAATGGCATATACAAGTTATGGTATGGCGGCACAAAGTCCAACACAAGGTCCGGTACAAACTTCAGTACAACCCTAGTCTGGAGTAATACCTCAGAGTCCTTTTGGACAATAGCAAAATGTTCAGCCCTTGTTTCCCTAGCCACAAGGTAATGTTTACAATATAAATTCAACATTGGAAGTTGCAAATGTACCCGTTGGCGCAGGAATGTCAGTTGCTTTATGTCTGCCAGAAAACGTTATGTATATTAAGACAATGTAGAATGGTAATCCATTATTCTATCCATATAAGGTAATACCTTTTACTTAGAATGATGGTGCCGCGGCGCAAGGTAGAGAAGAAACATAGACTTCTTCTATATCTCTTGAAGATTTAGCTTTACAAATAAAAAATTGTAATGAAAAAATAAGTGATTTAGAAGAAAAATTTTTAAGTCGGAAGAAAAAGGAGTTTGATTTATAATGAATCCTAGCTTACAAATGATAGCCTAGCTAATGAGAGGAAGGAATCCTCAAGAAGTGGCTATGCAATTAATTTAGAATTAGAAAATTAATGACCCTAACATTAATTAGCTAATTAAATTTGCATAGAGCAACTAGACTGATGATTTTGTTAATCTCGCTTAGGAATTATTTAAACAAAGAGGCTTAGATTTGAATAGCGAATTCCAAGCCTTTATGTAGTTACTTAAATAACTCCTAAAGCGTGAAATATATATTATAGAGGTGTTTTAATAATGGGAGAAAACGGATTATCTATCGCAGATGCTCTGGCTCTTGCAAGAGGTAATGATGGCGACTTCGGAAATGGAGGTGCCCTTTGGTGGATTATCATCTTAGCTCTGTTCTTCGGATGGGGTGGTAATGGCAGCTGGGGCAACAACGGTGGCAGAGGCAATAGCGGAGATACTATTGTGCTTCCTACTGGAGGCTTTGGTAGTGGCTTTGGCTATAATGGTTGTTGCTCGCCTGCAACTGCTCAAGGCATGTCAGATGCCTTCAATTTCCAGACTTTAGATGGAGATATAAGAGGTACGCATGATTCGGTTGTTGATGGGTTCTATCAGAATAACTTAGCAGTAACGAATCTTGGAACAAGTATTGCTAATGCTTTTGCGGCTTCCGATAAGGCGAATTTACAGAGTGTCGCAGCATTATAGAATTCAATGTGTAATGGCTTTAATTCTGTTAATACTGGAATCAATAATGCGGCTTTTGGTCTGTAGACTAATTTAAATAATGGATTCAATAATGTTCAGTCTACTCTGTGCAATGGTTTCAATGGTGTTCAAACTGCAATTGCTAATACTAATTGTGCCGTTAAAGACTGTTGCTGCGAAACTCGTGAATCTATTATGCAGTCCAACTTTAATAATCAAGCTGGGTTTAATGGTGTAACTAATGCTATTGCAACTAATGCTTGCGATATTGAAAGAGGTTAGGACGACATTCGCTATTTAATGGCTCAGAATTAGAGCCAGACAATGGTTAGCATTGATCGTCTTGGCGACCGCTTAATTGATTACATGAATCAGAAAGAAATGGATGAACTTAGAACTGAACTTCAGAATGCTAGATTCCAGATTTCTCAGTCAGCCCAGACTGAATAGTTACTTAGCCAGCTGTAGCCCATTGCAAAGCCTTCATACATTACGGCTAGTCCATATCAATCCTTAAACTACAACGCTGTTAATGGTTGCGGTTGCGGTAATTTCTAAGGGCGTGGTAAGTAATGGCTTGCCATAATAAATTATGTAAAAATTTAATTATATCTGAAGCGGTTACTTTTACTGACCCCAATTTAATCATCAATATTCCTGCGGGAAGTTATGTAAATGGGCAGAAGTATTGTTTAGTAGTTGGTTAGGATATTCCTACTACAACTACTATCGCCGCGACAGTAGGAATTACCATTGGAGAAGATGAGACAATTTATCCTTTAGTTAATTGCAATTGTACTAATGTTAGTGCTTGTCAGATAGCTACAAGAAGTATTTATCCTTGTATAGTAAGAACTAATATTCAGTCAGGCGTATTTAAGTTAATAGATAGCTTAAACTGCTGCAATAATTGTGGATATTATAATGTTGCTCCATCTCTTCCAATAATAACAACAGATGCAACTACAACAGGAGGTGAAGGCTAATGGAAGAATTACTTCATAAGGTTAAAAAAGAGCTTGGAAATATTGCTGATAAAGGTTTAACTTCTTCAAATCTTGATACAACCTATAAGCTTATAGATATATATAAAGATATAAAAGAAGCAGAGTATTACGAAAAGTGTAATGAAGAAGATACCTATGGCGCTAGGGGTAGAGATAGTAGAGGACGCTACCGCGGCGAGGATGAATGGGATAGGAATTATAGCAGAGGCGGAAATGGTGGAACTTATAATCATGATAGATATTATCCACTTAATGAAAGAGATGAACGTTATTTTACCCGTATGAGAGAAGGTATTTATAATTATAATGAAGGAAGGAACCGTTATAGAGATGGAGATTCTAAAGAAAGAATGATCGATGGAGTAGATATGGCAATGGGTGCATTAGTAAACTTCGTTGAGTACATGATGGACAATGTTGAGACCTCATAGGAGAAAGAAGTAATTAGGAAGCATATTGAAAAATTAAAGAAAATGTAATGAGATATTCTTATTATAATAATAATCCTTATGGGCGGCATGTTAATGATTGCACAGTAAGAGCTATTGCTCTTGCTACTCGCCGCCCTTGGGAAGAAGTTTTTAATGAACTTTCTAATTACGCAAGAGATGAAGGTATAACTTTTTCAGAAGTTGAATTCATTAATGATTATTTAAGTAATTTATATCCAAGGTATTGCCAAGACTCAGTTAATAAAGTAATAACAGTTGGAGATTTTGCGGATTTAGAGCTGCCAGGTCGTTGGCTTGTGACCATGAGTGGACATATTACTTGTGTTATTGATGGAACTATCTATGATGTTTTTGATCCATCTAATCGTTATATCTGGTGTGCCTATTAGGTTGAATAAAAATAGAGAGTAGATGACCCTAACATCTACTCTCCTATTATTGAGGTGTTTATTTTAAGAGCGGCATAAGTCGCTCTTTTTTTTTAGAATTCAATTACTTCCTATTGTATCATAATCTTTAAGAATATCAGTTAAAATAGATTCAAGCTAATTTTCCTAATTATATTTAATTTCATATAATTTTAGATTATGTTCTTTACAATATTGCCTTTTTAGTTCATCTCTTTTCTAACGCTCTTTAAAATCATTTTCTGTTTTATCCCAAAAGGGAATCTATTTATAATGTTGTTCGCCTTGAAATTCAATTAAACAATATATCTCATTTTCTTTAAAAATTGCAAAATCGAATCTTAAAGGTTTAATGTTTTTTAAATCAGGAAAACTATACTAAGGAATAAAAGAATAGTGTCTTTCCTAAAGATAATTATTTATTCTCTCTTCGTTATAAGACGTAGACTAGAAAAGACAGCCACAAGACCTTGTATGCCCTCGAACTAAATTGTCTCCAAGAACAACTGTTTTATTACCACATTCACACTAGCAAAGCCATTTTGCATGACCAAAACTATCATTATCAACTCGTTTTATAACAGTAAGTTTATTAAATTTTTTACCAGTTAAATCATTTAATGATCTTTCTGATACTAATTCTCTGTTTAAACATCCGCAACTTTTAGTATGTCCTGACTTTAAATCTGCACTAGAAACAGAAGTTATATTTCCACATTTTAAACATTTACATTTCCAAATACTATTACTACAAGCTCGTTGTGCTTCTTTTTCAAAATCTCGTTCAATTGTTTCTAAAAAATTATAAATTTGATGAGCTTGTACTTTACGCATACAACCGCAACTTTTTGAGCGTTTTGATATTAAATCTTCCTATCTGACACTTTTTAAAGTTCCACATTTACATTGGCATTTCCAATATTTTCGTTTTCTTATTTTAGTAAGTTCCTCATCCAATTCAATAACATGCCAATAGTCAAAATCTTGATCAGTTAAATCAAATCCTTTTATTTTATTCACCTTCTATTAAAATTCAATTACTTCTTGTTTAGACTACATTGCTGCCCATCTACCAATCAAGATGGCATCACTTGTGTCTGTACTAACTTTTATATCATAAATTGTCTAAACTTTAAGCTAAGCACTTTTTTTCTAATCTGTTCTTGTCCTTCCTTTTATATGATTATGATTTCTCCAAGTGGCAGGACTTACTATGACACAAGGGATACTTTTTTCGTAACATAAATTTTCTAGAACACCCTGGAGATGAGCTAATGTTTTAAAAGTCAATACAGCCGCTGATTCTCCGCCTTGTTCTAAAGAAAATTTCTGTAACTATATATCTTCTAACACTAAAGAATCAATAAAAAATTTTTCTATCATATAGACAACCCAATTTTTTACCTAAAAAATTCTTTCTACAGAATTATTTCCAGGTGCAGTCCACTCTCCATAATTTATCAACTTATCATTTTCATAAATACTCCATCCTGATATATGAGTTGACTAATCTAAAGCTAAAATTCTTTTACCTTTTTTTCTTGGAGATTTTTCATTTATTTTATTTATTGGCTATTTAATGCATAATGGACATTCATGTATTGTTGCATCTCTCCAATCTTTATATGTCATATTTATAGAATGTCCATTAGGGCACTTTATGTCTAATCCTGTTTTAAGGTTCACATATTCTTTGGAAATTAACTACCAACCGGCATCTTCTATTGAAGCTTTAACTTCTTCATATTTAATCTTACCCATTAAGCACCCGTCGAGCCAAAGCCGCCTTCTCCTCTATCAGTTTCATCGTTAATTGTAGTTTCTTCCCAAATAATCATAGGAGTAGGAGCAATTGTCATTTGAGCAATTTTATCTCCTGCGTTAATTGTATAACTCTCTGAGCTAGTATTGTGAAGAATAACACCTATCTCTCCCAGATACCCTGAGTCAATAGTGCCTATTCCATTGGCTAGTCTTAATCCTGTCTTTGCACTAAGTCCTGAACGTGCTCTAATTTGAATTTCATATCCTCTAGGAACGCTTACCTTAATACCGGTTCTTACTATCTTTGTTTCGCCGGCGCCTATAATTGTTTCTTCAAGAGCCTTAATATCTGCTCCCGCGTCAAGAGGATGTGCATATGTAGGAATTGAAGCATTTGGGTCTATCTTTTCAATCTTAACATTAATCTTCTCACGAGGATTGTTATAAATTTCAATAAATTTAAGAACTGCATTTTCAAGGATAAACTTCAAAAAATCTTTCTTATTTTGGCTAAATTCCTCTTCCTCAATTGTTTTTATAAAATCTCTTGCGGCGGCAGCCTGCTCGTCTATGTTGAAATTAGAATCACGTAGCATTTCCATCTTTAAATTATCAAGAATTTCTTTTTCATAAGCTGGATTGTTATAAATTCCTTCCATTCTTTCTTTCATAATAGGATACATTCTATCAAAGTCTTCATCGGGAAGTTCCATTATCTTAATAAACTGATCAATATCCTGTGGACTGCTATTACCATTTGAAAGAACTTCTTTAAAATTATCCAAAACTTTCTTTTCATTTATATCAATATTCGCCATTAATCCTCTGCCTCCTTTCCTTCAAAATCTTCAACTATATCGTCTATAACATTATATAAAAATGCTTCATCAGCAGAAAACCACCAGTCATCTTTACGGTGATGTTCATAATCTTCCTCTGTTATTTCAGTGTTAGAAAGAACTAATTTTTTAATCTACTTTAGCTGCCCAACATAATAATCAGCAAAGTTTATAAATTTATGTGCATCCGCATAATTTCCACAACTACCTTCATGATACAGATAAGTAGTATATGGCAAACCAAATCTCTTATGACCTGCTATTAGTATGAAGAAAGCTCCACTACAAGCTCTACAAATATTATAAGTATAAATAGGAGTTTTAGATGTTTTTATTGCTGAAACGATACTTAAAGAGGCATCTAAATCTCCACCAGTAGAATTAATTAAAATCTTTATTGGGCTTCGTAATTCAATAGGTGTGCCATCAACAATATCCATTTTATTATAAAAACGAATTTTTTTATAAATTTTTGTAGCCATTTCAGAAGTTATTTCTCCATCAATATAAATTGCTCGTTCGTAATAATCATGATTCAGAAAAGCATTTTCTGTGTCAGTCTACGTTTCTGGATTTGTTAAAATATCAAAAATTGTTATATCTTCACGATTACATTCATGAGAATTTATATTATCTACACATTCATCATAAATATTTCCCATTTCTTCGGTAAACTACTCTTTTGTTTTTAGCTTACCATTTTCATCAAAAATTGATACCATTCCATTGTTATTATCACTCATCCACAAGTTCCTCCAAATTTTTAATTTCTTGCTTAAGATTCTTAATATCAAGCATTAGCTCAGTAATTTTTGGATTATATGCAAAAGTATGGACTTTAATCTTTGCTAATTCATGCTCTTTTATATTTAATTTATATTTAGCAATATTTAATTTATCTTTTATTTCATTTCCTTCCAAAATAAAGCCTCCTTTTATTTATTATAATAATTATAACACAGGTTTTAAGTAAAATCAAATACTCCATTTTGAGGTTTTGTTTTTAATAATAATCTACATTGCGCCGGCGTAGCATCCGCTAAATTAATTGCAGTAGGAACGTCTTTATAATATTCAAAATAACTTAATGATGTTGCAGCGCATCCCCAATCTACAATATAGTTTAAGAGTGTATTCTTTTTTATATAGGCAACTCTTGTCTTAAATCTTAGATTTTTCTTTTTTAATAAAAGAATTGTTTTTATTATACGCTGCACCATCATATCATCATTTTCATCTTCTATTGGATAACAAGGATAAGCAATAGAATTTTGATACTTCTCTACAAAGTCTTTGTCATATTTAAAATCAATAGAAATTGAGGTTCTGATTAAATTACTAAATTTCTCCATTTCTTCAAATTGTTTTAAATTATGACACCGCGGCGCATTGTAGAAATAAAAATTATAATTATGATATTCATGAAAAAAGTCTGAGAAATCTAATGAAGTAATATCTTGGTCAACAAAATAAATTGAATTTGAACTTTCTTTAAAACCTGTTATATCTTTGTTTTCAAGTCGTATAATTGAATTTTGTTTTAAATGTTCATATTTAATCCCTGTAATTTTTTCATATACAAGGTCATAAGGAAGAAAGGAAGGTGGGGAATTATGAATATGGAGAGGTAGAGATTCAAAATAATTATAAAACCCCTGGCCATAAAGAATAACCTTACTTTCACTTAAATTTGTTTTTGGAAAATAATTAAAGTGAGCATCTTTAAAATAAATAACCTTAGAAAACCTAGTGAGGTCATCACTAGGCTTTACAAGAGTTACTTTATGATTACTTTTATAATAATAATTATAAGTTTTCATAAGCTCAAGATTAGGTTTATGACGTACTGGCGCATGATATAAGTCAATATCATATAAAGCAATATTCATATAATATCCTCCTCTAATTCAAGTCTTTCAGTTGAAGAACGGGTTATAAGACCATTTTCTATTTCTTCTATTTTTTCAAATAAAGGAAGTTCTGTTGATTTATATTTTTTAGGAATAAAATTATCACCACGACGAATACCAGTAATGATTAATTTATTACCTCGTGCTAAAAATGATTTTTCTAACACATGCTTTTTTCCGTCTTCTCCTTTTGCGGATATTTGTTTGTCCCATTTCGCAAATTGATTTTTCCAAATTTTAACTGTTACAACTCCGCTAGTAGTTAATAATGTTATTGTAGATTTATTTTTATCTTTATCAATAATAGTTCCTGCAATACGATTAATTTGATACATAATAATTTCAGAACCGTCTTTAGTGATAAATTTTCTATCTACTTCTGGCTCTTCTGGCAATTTGAAGAAATCTACTATTCCATAGGCTTTATTATTAAGATTTTCTAATTCATGTTCGTGATAATAAAAATTTAATGATTCCATTTCCCATTGAGAAATGTTTCCATACGCATATTTATTATAAATTTCTTGATAGAGACAATTATTAAGATCTGTAAGGATTTCTTGTTGATTAGTTTTCATCCAGTCTCTTACTGGATCCATTCCTTTTTTATAAATAGAATCCCATATAGACTGTTTAATTTTTGCAGTTTTAGTATTACCATTAATGTTTACTTCTTCAAGTTTGTCGATTGGATAAAAAGCACTGTAAAAATTAAAGCCACGTGTATCAAGGTTGTAATATAGACCATCTTTAAAATTCTTTAAATATTTATTAAAGTTAAAAAGTCTACGTTCATAATCTAAAGTTTCTGGAATCATTTGCTTTTCAATGAGCATTTGCATATTTTGAAGAGTTATACGTTTCTTTTGATCAGCAACTAATCTTAAATAATGCTCCATTACATTTATTCTAGAATTATTATATAAAGAATCAAAAGCGCCTGCTTTAATAAGTGAAACCATTTGAGTCTTATTAACTTTTACTTTAGCCATAAAATCTTCAATTGAAGAATAAGGTCTATTAGAAAAAATCGTATAAACTAAATCAGTGCCTATCCTAGTTAATCCCTTTAATCCATAAAGAATTGCGTTACGAGAGGCATCTGGCCTAAATATTAATTCAGATTTATTTATATCTGGCGGTAATACTATAATACCTTTATTCTTTGATTCGCCTATTGCTTTTGCTACTTTTCCATAATTACTTGTCTTATTTTTTTTCTTTTCATTCTCTTCATCATTAATATCAATTTCCAATAAATCCGTTCCACCTGCATTTACTATTAAACAAGCACAATTCCAATAAATTTGAGGGAAATTTGTTGCAAGAACTAAAGTTTGTATGCCCACAAATGAATAAGCTAATGCGTGCGTTTAGAGGGCGAGAGCCCTCGACTGACTATTTCTTAAAGATATTGCTCCAGTAACCAACTGGTATCTTCACACTGTTTCCATTTACGTATCAATAGTAAATGTACTCCCAGTCTAACCCGGGATAGTCGATACAATATTTAGAAGAGTTCTTTATAAATTTTTTGATTTTCTTTTTTATTAGCTTTTAATGGATACTTAAATTCATCTTTATGGTGATGCACTCCTTGACTTAATGCTTTTACAGTATGTTCAGAAACTCCATACTTTTTAGCAAGTTGTTTATAAGTATATTCTTCAAAAATTATATCTTTAAAGCATTCATTTACCCAGTCAGTAGACTTTACCCTTATAGATAAAGGATATTTTAATTCCCTTCTGTGCCATTGAGTGCCGTTATTAATTTGACTCAATAAAGCTGGAGAAATATTATATTTTTTCTATATTTCTGAATAAGACACTCCATCAATAATTTCCGAGAATATTTTATCTTGCTATTCTTTAGAAAAAGAACTGTGATAAGCGGCTATAGGATAATTTATATCATCTCTTTTAAAATTAAGACCAGTATTTATATTAGTAAGAAATGAATCACTTAATTTTGGATATTTTTCTAGGATTTCAGGATATGAATAATAATTATATAACATATCTTGAATATCACGAATCTCTTGTTCAGTTAATACTTTTGAACAAGCGCATCTCTCTTCAAAAGTTTTTGCTGGTTTCGCACATCCTTCGCCGCCAGTAGTTAAATTATAACCATTTTCTGAGATAAGAGAAGAGTATTTTTTAATATAATAAATTTCTCTTTCATTTAAATACTCTCTTCCTTTTTCATCTGGAATTTCTTCAATAATTTCAAATTTAAAATTTTCCCATCCATATGTTCTAATAGCACAATGAAAAGGTAAATTATATCCAGAAGCATTCGGATTGAAACTTTCTGATTTATGACCATTTTTTCTTTTGGTAATATTATTGGTCTAACCTATGTAAGTTTTTCCAGTAATTTGATTTGTAAATTTATAAATATATAACATCTAAGTTCCTCCTTTTTAGGAAAGAACTCTTCCATTTATCACGAGATTTTACCCTCGTTAGCTCTATATTGCCTTATCTGGTTAGGATTTAGGCTTTTAATTATATAGAACCCCGCTGATTAACGGTTAAGTGTGTAAGCCCCACGACAAGGCTTTGCAAAAGCATACGACATTTGTGGTTCCATTGTTGTTTCCCATACGTATTCTCCTAAATTACGTGAAGGACATTGACTAATAAATTTTTCTTTCAACAAAGGAACTTCATTTATTTTTTTCTTTGCAACTGTCTTTCTCGCAGCATTGGCTTCTTTTAAAGTAAAATGGGCAATTTTAGGATCAAGACATACTAACATTAAGTCTTCCTGACTTGCTGGAACTCCATAGTTTGGTAAATAATAAGGTTCAATAATTTTTATTTCTTCCTCTGTTAATCCTGCATTATGAACTTCATCATACCAAAAATTCATATTCGACTTTAATCGACAATATCTGTCTAGTGGGCGTTCTTTTCCTTTTTCTCCCATTAGTCTCATTAACGCATTTGCAGAAGTTAATTCTGTTGGATTTTTAGGTTTTACTTGCTTTGCCGTTGCTAGCCCTACTCCTGTGCTAAATTGAAATACATCAAGAACAGAGCCTTCAGCTAATGCATCCCATATCCTATTATCTTTGAGATTTAAAATGGACGGATGAAGTAATTCATCATAAATTTCTCGAAGAGATTTATTTGGATTAAGTACACCATCTGATTGAAGTAATTCAATGCATACGGTTAATTTATCGCAAATTTCAGTTACCAGGAAATCATACTTCACGTCACCTAAACTCTCCGATTGATGAAGATCATATTGAGTTGTTAAATCTCCATTTGGACTTCTCATGATTGCATTTGTTTCAAAGGGAGATTTATTATAAAGTATTACTCCACTTGCATGCTGTCCACGTTTACATTTCACGTATAAATCCATTGTTTCCAATGGTACTGACTATATCTTAAGCTTTACGTAAACATAAAGCCCACACCCGTTTCGATGTATGTATCAATAATACATCTACTGGCAAATTGACTCGCCATAGTCGATACAGGTTATTTTCGGATAGGATAAATTTCGTTCTTATCATAATAGGTTTTTCCATAGTTTATATTAGAGACAACTGAGGGGTCGCAATTAACTATATCTGAGATTTCTTTATTGTTTAACTTTCCTTCTCTTAATAATTCTTTAATTTTAACTGCTTTTTGTTCTCTAGATAAAGTTAATTTATTTTTAGTTCTTATAGGATATACAATGCCTTCTTGCTTATGTTTGGTTCCCATATTAATAGAAGAAACAACACTAGGTGTAACTCTGTTTTGCAGCATATTACTAATTTCTACATTTGAATAACCTTGTTTTAACAATTCAATAATTAATAATACATCATCATTATTAGTCTTCTTTGATTTATTTGCTCTTAAAGGATATTCTGTTTCATCTAATATTCTATAGGTTCGTCCACTATTAATGGAATAAATAACTGAGCGACTAACTCCATATTTTTCAGCAATTTTAGATTGTTCTATGTTTGTATTTTTTAATAAATCAATTATTTCTAAAACTTGGTCTTTATTAAAAACACAGCGGCTATCCCAAAAATCTTCATTGGTCTTTCTTATTTGACCCCCTGCGGTTAAATTATATCCTCCTTTTTCTAAATCTCGAATAAAACTATGCTTTTCTTTTATCCATTTTTTTTCTAATTCATCTAAGTCTTCTTTATTATTAGTTTCTTCAAGAATATTTAATTCAAAATTTTCTATACCATATTCTCGAATTTTCTTATGAAATAAACTATTATAGTCAGAAGCCTTTGGATGCGTTGCTCCTGATAAATGTAATCGGTGTCTTTCTTCTAACTTCATAGTTGTCTAACCCACGTACCATTTATCAGTTATTTTATTTCTGTATCCATAAATATAGTACATATGTACCACCTCCATTTAAAAGTATTATCATTCAGATAAAACTCTAATAAGATGTGATACTCAACGAAATTTTTTCCGAAAATCTTCCCACGGGATTGCCATACCTATGTCTCACGACAGGGCTCTAGGTTTCCCCGTTAGCATATCTTTAAGATATACCCTCTTGATTAAGAGAAAAAGTGTGTTACAGGGCCGAAAGTTGACCCTTCAATAGACTGAATAATTTCTAGTAATCCAGGGTATTTATTGATTTCATTAATAAAAGTTTGAATTGGTTTTCTATCTTTTTCAGCATTGCCATTGATTACTTCATCTATTGTCCAAAGGAAACCTCTTTCTACTGGAACTAAGCTAGATAAATATTGAGTTGTTTCTACATCTAACCCATTTGGGTACTTATTACTTCTATAACCCCTTCCTGCCGCGGCAATAGCGCTACGTGTGCCTTCTGTCCCAAAAGTACACACTTGAAGCACATTAAGTTCTCCACGTTCTTCTCTGATTCTTTTAAATATTTCTTTACGCTTGGAAGGTGCTAAATCAATATCTATATCCTTTTTACACCCTCGGTTTCCCGATATTTGTTAGGGGAATAGACTATCTCTTTAGGATTTTTTTTATCCATAATAGGCACTACGAAGTGGTACTCATCTCCACTTCTCTCTGACATAATGTCAATTTAGTCGTTACACCTTATTAAACTCTAATCTATAACCTCTGGACTTATGATTCTTTCTCATTCCACTTATACTACAATTAAATTTTTCATTTGCATATTCTGCTGCTGCCTTAATAGATTGAAAAGTTCCTATTATTGAGTTGTCACTTTCTTTTATTAAGACACATTCTTTAAAATTTCTTGTTGCACTTAATGTAGTATAGCTATCATGTAAGTTATCAATTCTATTACACCACTCCAAATTTTCTACTCTATTATCACTACGATTTTTATTTTTATGATTTATCTCGGGTAAATTATTTGGATTTGGTATAAAAGCTTCAGCGACCAAACGATGTATTAAGAAATGATAAGTTATATTATCTCTACATAATTTAATATTTTCATAGCCAGATTTTTGTAGCCAAGTTTTCATTACTCTTGGCTCTTTAAATTTATAACTAATAACTTTTCCATCATCAGTTATTGTATATCCAGGGAAGTTTTTAATTTCTTTTTCCATTATATCACCTCAATAATAAGTGCTAAAATGAGAAGAAATCTTCAACTTTTCCAGAAAAATAGATTTTGTTTAATCTTGGCACGGTATCACCTGCTATCCATTACTGGACCGTAGGCTCTCTTACGAAGCTGCTTCGCGCTTAGCCTTATTCCACTTCTACCGTTAGCCTGCAGTAGCAGACACCACTGAGTGTGTTCACCTATTTTATACTGCCCAATATTAAAGTTTAGGCAGTTCAACACGTTCTTTATTTAGAAAGCGCCATTCCGGAAGGTTCCATTCAAGAGGATCAAGTTGAGTTATGCCTAACAAATAATTAGATAAAAAACATACTGCACTCCCTCGACCAGGGCCAACAATTGAACCACATTCCCAGAAAAGGTCAATATAATGTTGAAATGTATTAAAATATTTATATAGAATATTATCCAGTTTTGTTCCAACCGTTTTAATGATATCAGCTTCTACTTCAAGCCTCTGCAAATATTTATCATTTAAAAGATTTTTCTTTTTCAATGTTTCATAACATTGATTAATCCAATATCTTTCTTGAATTTCATCGCTTTCAAAAAGATAAGATAAGGTTGGATAAGATAATACATCAAGACAATGTGTTTTAGGATAATTTTTTACTTCTACTTCTGGAATTATAGGTTTATGCTCAATATTATAATTTTCAATTTTATTGTAAATTTCCATTGAATTATTACAAAATTGAATAAATTCTTCTTCTGAATAAAAATCTCTTAAATTTTCAAATTCTTCTTCAATGGACATAAAATGAGCATCCCAATAAAACTCATCAATTTCTCTTTCTCCATCTTTAGAATTTAAATAAGCCTTGTGAACAGGTCGTTCCGCGGCGGTAAGATAATGAGCATCGGAACCTACAATTGCTTTTAATTTATAGGCAGATATTATAGATTTAACTCTCTGATTAAACGCTCTTTGATCTTTTGATTGCCCTGCGGCAATTTCAAAATAAAAATCATCTTTGAAAAGATTTAAATTCCATTTAATAAAATCATCTATATCTGCTTTTATTTCATTAATTTCTTCTTCAATCCCATCTTTTTCTGCTTTTATTAACGATAATACTCGTCCGCCAATAAATCCACCTATACATGCATTGGTAGCAATTAAACAATTGGGATATTTATTAACAATTTTTTCCAGTTCTTTCATTTCAGTAGGTACACGTAACATACCTCTTGAAGAAAAACTATTATACCATGCACAAGAGCTTAATTCTCTTAAAGCTCTTAATCCAGTATTATTTTTTGCAATTAAAATAAAGTGCCAATATCTTTCTATATTATTTCTATCCTTTACAAGATAAATTTCATTACCTAAACCACATTTAAATGTCTCTGGAATTATCCCTTCTTTTTTTAATTGTTTTTCTACTTGAAGCATTTCAACATGTCCACTTAGAGTCTCATGATCAGTTAGTGTAATACCAGAATATCCAAGTTTATTGGCCGCTTTAAGCATATCAGGAATGCGATTAATACTATCTATTAAACGTTCATTTGAATATTCACTATGTGCATGATTATCCATTCGTTTTAAATTATTAAACATTACTTCACTCCTACAATTAGTATTTAATTTTCATTTTTTCTTTAATATTTTCAATTTAAGATTTAGTTATTTATAAAATACTTTAATCTTTTGTATAATTATATTATACAAAAATTTTGATTCTTTTTCAAATATTTTAATCTACAATGTGTTATAGTATTTAACTATAATACTTTTATTTTGTTTTAAGCCTTGTTACGCCGGCCTACTAAATTTTTCAATTTTTACTAAAATATGGAAGCACGGCGAAGAATAAAAGCTATTCATTTTTGAATAGCTTTTAGATTATAGTATAAGACGGATTGTTATTAGAATTTAAATTTGTATCTGCAATTGTATATAACTTATTATCCATTGTATAGGTATAAGAAGGCCCTGGCTCATTAAAGTCGTATAATGTAGTTGTTCCCCTATCTCCTGTTGAATAAAAGGTTACATTATGTGTTGTACTATCTGTATCTATATAAAAAGAAGCATTTGAATCTGATAATGTTAGTGATGTTTCTAATGTATCATTTTTATTTATGTCTATAGTATAATTACTGGGAAGTTTTACAATAAAATTATCAATAACATCTGGTAAAATAGTGCTTCCACTTCGATAACCAATTAAAAATCGTATACTACTTATTGGACGAGCACTAGCTGGTATAGTACAAGTAATATATTCGTCTGTTCCCGTTGGAATATTTACCCACGATCCTCCGCTTACATATGAACCTGATTTGGCATAATAACAGTACCAAATTCTATAAGTTTTAGTATTATCTGTCATATTTATTTTATAATAAAGTTCTGTAGTATCTTCTGGCAAATAGAGATGATTAATAGACCTAATAACTGTTGTAGAAGGAACATTATTACCTTCAGAAGTATCGCCTTGTTCAAAATAGGAACTGTCCATTTCAATCGTTGTATTTTCATTATTAATAATATTGAAAGAATAGGTATCATTATTTAGTGTATAAGTGCTATTATTATTAATTTCTGTTCTAATATCTTTATATATTGTAAATGTCTAAGGAAAAGTCTAATAATCAGTCCCATCAACTGTAATAGTAATTGGAGTTAATTCATATTGAAACTAATGCTATGCATAAGCCTAGAATTCATTTTTTATATATTTTATTGTTGTATTACTACCTTCTTCGTCTGGTATAAAATGAATTTTTTCCGTATCTTTATATACATCAAGCATATTTTTTATACGCTAAGCATCACTCTGTGTTAGTAACTTAGTTCGTTAGACTAAGTAATTAACCATGTTATGGTTTTTAAAGAGTGCCACAAACACTCTTTGCGGCAATATTAATTGCTGCATTAATATCTCGATCTACCTCTAAGCCACAAGAACATTTAAAAGTTCTATCTTTAAGAGCTAATTTAATTCTATTTCCACAACAACTACAAGTCTAAGAAGTATAAGCAGGATTCACTTCATATAAATCTGTTCCAAATTTCTGACATTTCCATCTTAAGGTATCTGTAAATCTACTTAAAGGATTAATTTGGATTAATCTCCTTCTATTCTTATTAGACATTCTAATCTTAGCATTAGTCAAGTCTTCTATTGCTATATTATTACATCTACATAATTTTGTTGTTGTCTGCTCAATAAAGTCTTTCTTTAAATTCTCAAATCTTTCATAAGCTAAAGTTATTTTATTATTTAACTTATTCCAATTATTAGAATTTCTATTTTTTTTATCTCTTAAAGATTTTAGTTTATTTATTCTGTAAAATTCTCTTAATACTGTTTTAGGATAATTTATAAATTCTCCAGTTGAAGTAGTCATAAAATTCTTTATTCCCCAATCAAGACCTATAGTAGTCAAACTATTCTGCTTAATAGGTTCAGAAACATTGTAACTACCTGTAATATACCATTTACCAGATTTATATTTGAATCTCGGTTCTTTAATCTCTGATATATTAAATTTAGCTATATATTCCCTATCAACTATTATCTGTGATTTACCTTTGACACTAAATCCCTAAGCAGCGGGTAGCTTAATTTTAAAATTGTTACTGATTTTTAGTATCTATGAAGGTAAATAGAATGATTGTTTATTTGGATTATATTTATGAAATTTAGGCTATTTACTCAACTTTTTATAAACTCTTTTTACAGAATTAGCATAATTATAAAGAACTCCTCTGTATAAACGCTTAGGTAGTGATTTTTCTGGCTAAAAATCATTTATAAGGTTTTCTTCTTTATAACCAATAATTCCATAAGAGCTAACATTAGGTAATTTATTTTTAAATTTTCCTATAAGAAAATTTCTCATTATGTGAGAATATTTACAGTAGATAAATAAAATTTCTTCCTATTCTTTGGTTGGATAGATTCTAAACTTACAACCTTTTAACATTTAACTCACCTCCTTATAATATATTATATTAAGCCTTATACTTTAAATATATTATATCATAAGTTTTGAAATAAGTCAAATATTTAACATAATTAATTCTTTATCTTTCGATAAAGCATAGGTCATATCACGATCCTTATTACTAAGGATTCTCCCCATTTCAGATTCACTTGAATCCTACTTCCTCTCGGAATGACCGTCGAACCTTCTCCTATTCGGAGCTTGGCTGCTGATTGCCGATTATTAAAACACTTAGACTTACGCCATATGCTATCTAACTATTTTTTTCTACTTTCGTAACATTCACATTTAACTATATTTCAAATTTATGTTGTAGTATAGTTAGCTTTACGGTTTTCCAGCAATTAGAGGAGTTATTCGACACTAATTACTTAGTGAAGTGGCAATTACTTACCAATATTAAACTAATTATGTTTAATTAAAGACCCTACAAATTTATGTGGGGCTTTTTGAATTAATTGTTCATAAGTTAATTCCATATAATCACCTTACGGAGTTGAAGAGTCTAAGTATCCATCTGGTATCCAATCTGTTGGTGCTATAATATAATCTTGTGATGTTACATAGTCTCTTTCTGCTATTGTCATTGGCAGGTATCCAAGCATAAGAAGATTTCCTTTACAAGTATTAGAGACTACACTATTATCAGTGGTTATTGCACTTTGATAAAAAGGACAAGTGTCTGGAACAGTATCATAATTTTCTGAAATTTTATTTCCTTCATAGATAACTGGGCTATCTGGCTTTATTATTTTACCATTTATATCAAAAGCCACTGGAAGAAAATAACATTCGCATGAGGGAGCGTCTGTTGGATAGAAAGTGGTAATTAATGGAACTATACCTATAACAAAAGGTCTTACTTTATATTTTATATCTCTAAGAGCGGATACAAAAGTACTATCATTCTAACTTGCAATTTGAGGTTGAGTGTAACCTCCGTAACTCTGACACGTAAAGAATGGAAACTGTCCTACATAAGATAAAAATTTATGAGTACCATCATAATCTGGACGTATATATGCACTTAGATATGCAGATAATTTATAAATATTTTTTATAATATATTCTAAATAGAACGAAGAATTGTATAAATGTATTTTACCTATTATTCTATATTGATAATTATTTTTAGAAAAAGAAACATTTGTTATTGATATTGTAGTTATATTATTTGAGTATGAAAGTCCTGTATTGTGATATGTAATACTATAATTTATACGATTGCTATCTGTTCCAGACGTATCTTCAACAACCTTTTGCGTTCCAATCTGAGAATACAACCACGGAATTTTAACTCCTTCAATAGTCTCATTCTCTCCCATTAAGTTCTTAACTTTCTTTTCTAAAACTCCAAAAACACTTGTATCTTTAAATTTTCTATTCTACTCCGTACTATCACTAGTCTCTTCATCAATACTAGTCAATTCCATAGCATTAATACAAACCATTCCTTTAGCAATAACTTCATCTTTAACTTCCTAGTTAAAAACTCTTATACCACCAATTAATGGTAAATCCAATGTCTTAGTTTCATAAGAAAAATCCGGCCCGCCGCCTCTTTCAGTATACTAAATCGCATTCTATATAAATAAATCATTACTTATAGGAACAGTAACCACATCATTCTCATCAGGTTCTAAAATTACTCCATTTTCCTATAAACCCTCCAAATATTCCGCTGCTTCACTTTTGGTCATATTTGAAAGTATTGAATCAAGTGATTTTCCTTGTATAATCAAATTAATTGTCCCTCCTCCACTCGGGGTTCCATCTGGCACAAAGAAAGCAATTTGAGTTTCCATAAAAGCATTATAATAATGCTCAAAAACTTCCATACTAATTATTTCTTTGGTCTATAATAACTCTTTTGCCTTTGCTCTTGACACCCATTGGCCATTTGGTTTAAAATCATTTAAATCATCATAATTAATTTTTACTTCAATATGATCCACGTGTGCTGCTTTACAATAATTTATGAAATTTTCATAACTAGGCAATTTAATCTCACCTCTTAAAATTTATTTTATTTTAATATAATATATATTCTCTATAAAGTCAATTATTTATACCTATTTATAAGTAAAAAATATTAATGGCAAGTCTAATAATATTATAATTATTATACTTTCTACCATGACGCCATTAAGACCTCTTGATATAGGATCTTAATAAGAAAAATATAATAAAATGTTATTGTGGTAATAAAAATATGATACCGCGGCGCATTGTAAGACTAATAATTAATCTTTAGAGAAAATATTTCAATTATCTACTTAATTTTTAGAAAATTTAATATTAAGGAGGGATGTAAGGAATGGTCATCAGAGCCTATAAACTACTAAAAGACTTAACTGGACGTACCGCTTCTTAGTTTAATTGGAGTTTAAATAAAATTCCTCATGAAGTTTTTCTTTGTATTCATGATGGACGTATTATAAATGGAAAGTCTTTAATCGGACTTTTAAGTGGTCGATTTTTAAAAGGTGATACAATCGAGATTGCTATTCATACTTTAGAAGAAGCAATTGAAATTAGTAAAATCGTAAGAGAACTTCAAATTGCGATTGAGGTTTAATCTTTTTCTTAGAGTTAAACCTTTTCTTTTTCTACTTAATAAAAAGAGAATAAAATTTTCGGATGGAGGTGGGTGCATTGAATATATATTTAAGAGAAGGAAGGGGGAGAGATGACACTATTGATCCACATTATTTAAATTCAAATTCTGTTACTAGTGGAGATATTTCTTCAATAATTGAAGCAGTTGAATAGATTCAGGCTATATTAAATGGTTCTGGTACAACAACTGGTATAGTATCCTAGGTATAGGAATTAAATGAGAAAGTTGATGAACTTTCAGAGATTGCAAAAATTGATGTTTTATATAAAACAACTGATGAGTGGAAGAATTATTCAGAAATTAGTTAGAAAGGTACATTATATGTTTATTCTGATGCTACTACGGTAGATGGATAGAATGTTCCAAGAATTAAAATTGGTAATGGAGTTAACTAGGTAAAAGATTTATACTTTGTTGATTAGGATATAGTTAACGCCTTGAATAATTTAGTTCTTGTAACTGAAGAAGAGAAAGAATCATGGAATAATAAGGTTTCATGTTCTATAGACCCAGGAAGGGAAAATTTAATTTTTACAACTAATTAAAAGGAGATGATTTTAAATGGCAATTGCTTGGGATTCTACTAAGAATAATATTTCGCAAGTAACCTTACCTAATGGAGATATAGTCTACATAAAGGATAAGGAAGCAAGAGATGAGATTGATAAGCTTTCTGCTTATACTCAATTCTTAGGTGTTACTACAACTGCAATAGAAGATGGAACAACTTCTGCTGTAGTTGCTATTGGTGGTAAAGATGTAACTGCTAAAAAGGGTGACATTGTAATTTATAATAAGGTGTTTAATGCTGGCACTCTTTAGGAAAAAACAGTTGCATAGGAATTTATTTATGATGGTGAAGCTTGGTCATTATTTGGTGATTTAAGTGCTGCTGCAAATTGGCTTGGTGATTTAGCTTATAATGATACTGCTAGTGCGGATTATACACCTGAAGGCTCTGTAAGCGTTGTACTCAGTCCAACTAACGCTACTGTTATTGCTCAGGTAACTGATGAAGGTACTGCTCCTAGTTTTGAAGCTACTGAAGCTACTGTTATAGGTTAGGTAACCAACGGTGGTACAGTTCCTACTTTTGAAGCTACCGAAGCTACTGTTTTAACGGGTGTTTCTACCGCCGGTACTTTACCTACCTTTACTCCTACTAACGCTTCTGTTTTAACTGGAGTTTCTACTGCTGGTACTCTTCCTACGTTTACTTCTACTAGTACTGAGGTTATCGCAACAGCTACTCAAGGTACGCTACCTGCCTTTTCTGCTTCTCTTCTAACTGCAAGTGTAAATGGAGAGAATCTGATATTTACTCTTGCTGAGAATGGATTTAGTGCTGGTACGCTGCCTTCATTTACTACAAGTAATGTAGTTGCAACAACTGCTTTCACTGCTGGTTCTATGCCTACATTTAAAGAAGGCGAAGTAATTGGCTCTGCTACATTTACTTAGGGTGCTATGCCTACATTTAATTCTGGTAGTGTTGTAGGTTCTACTACTTTTGATGCTGGAGCAATGCCTACATTTAGCAATGCAACTGTTGTAGGTTCTACGACCTTTAGTGCTGGAGCAATGCCTACATTTAGTAGCACTTCAGTTCTTTCTGGAGTTACAGTTAGCTCTGCTACCTTTAGCGGTACTGCTTCTACTATTACTGTATCTGGTTCAACTTCTGCACCTACAGTATAATAGAGATATTTATGGATTTAAGGCGGCAAGAAATTGTCGCCTTTATTTTTAATTTAGGTTTAATATAGAGGAGGATTTAAATGAAATTACAGATACTTATTCCTTAGTATAAAGAAACAGAAGATATTATCAAACCCATGCTTGATAGTATAATGATTTAGTAGGGAATTGATTTGAATGAGATTGGAGTTATTATTGTTAATGACGGAAGTAATATAATACTTGATGATGATTTTTTAGAATCATATCCTTATGAGATTAAATATTATACTAATTAGCATACGGGTGTATCTGGAACTAGAAATATATGTCTCGCCGCGGCATCAGCAGATTATGTAATGTTTTGTGACGCAGATGATATTTTTCTTAATAATTGTGGAATCTATTTAATTTTTTAGGCGATTGAGTAGGAATTTGATGTATTTGTATCTACTTTTAGCGAGGAAATTTTTAAAGATGGAAAATATATTTATATAAATCATGAAAATGATGCGACTTTTGTTCATGGAAAAGTCTATAGAAGAGAATTTTTAATTAAAAATAGAATATTTTGGAATAGTAATTTAACTATTCATGAAGATTCTTATTTTAATTATCTTTGCCGCGCTTGCGCTAAAGAGAATAGAATTAGGTATTGTAAAGAAGTTTTTTATTTGTGGAAATATAGAGCTGATTCTGTTTGTAGAAAGGATAAAAAATATTTATTAAAAACTATGTCAAATATGATTAATAGTACAATGGCATTATGTGAGGAATTAATAAGAAGAAATATGCTAGAACATGCTGAGTTAATTTCCTATAGTTTTATTTTAAATTGTTATTATGATATGCAAAAAAAGGAATGGAGAGATAAAGATAATGAAATGTATATATAGACTTTTAAAGAAAATTTTAAAAGATTTTATTAGAAATTTGAAAGTGTTGCTAATTTATACTCATAGGATAAGAAAAATTAGGCTTTGATTAATATTAGAAATAAGAAATATCAAGAAGGAGTTTATAAAGAATTTGAAACTTATGAATAGTGGATTGAATAGTTCAAATGATAACCGACGTTTCTAATGTCGGTTATTTTTTTTATACTGCGTCGCGATAGCAACTTTTTAGATTTAACCTTATAAAAATCTACATTAGGAAAATTTTAAAGGGCGCCGGTGCAATGTAAGGGAAAAAATTATGATACCGCGGCGCAACGTAGAATTAAAATTTTGATTTAAAAATATAGTTTTAGATTTTAGTTATTAAAATTCTACCTTATTATTAGGATTTAAAATCCATTTAAAATAAAAGAGGTGAAATAGATGTCTTATATATCTGAAATCACAGTTGATAATTAGTCTTATCTTATAAAAGATCAGTTTTTAAGAGATAATTATGATGATATTGCAATAGAAACTAATCATATATTAAATAATGATTATATCGTTGGACTTTAGGTAGACTATGAGAATAAAACATTTACTAGACTCACTGCAGCAGAGGGATTAAGTGCTGGCAGTGATTTTGATTAGTTTAATATGTATGGAGGTAGAAGAGTTTGTAATGTTGCTAATGATGGAACTATACTTGCTTGGTATGGAGATTCGGATTTTAAAGAGGATGGGAGCAATGGATAGGTAATGGTTTATTAGCCTAAGTTTTATTATAAAGTTGAACCGTTGAAATTGGATGAGTATGTTAATGGATGTTATCATTTAAGAAAAGCAAATTATTATGTAAGTGATTACGCTTTTGAAGGATTTAGATTACATCCTGCTTTTTATAATGAGGAAGGAGAGGAAGCTGACTATATATTGGATAGTACGTATGAGGGGAGCTTATATGATACTAGTGAGAGTAGTTATATATTAGACGATGCTTAGGTTGCAGATTTTGATAGTGATTTGTTATGTTCTATTAGTGATGCCAAACCTATAAGCGGAGACACTTAGCGTTTAACTAGAGCTAATGCTGAAAAATTAGCAAAAAATAGAGGCAAAGGTTGGCATATTACCAATATTTAGGTTGCTTCAATGGAATAGTTACTGATGATGATTGAATATGGAAGTTGTAATTTATAGAATACGTTAGGTAGTGGTGTTAGTACTATTACAAATGATGGTTCTAATAATAATTTATCAGTAATAAATGGAAAAACTAATAACTTAGGAAATGAAAGTGGAACTGACAGTTCCGGAAGTATTAGGTATAGGGGTAAGGAAAATTCCTATGGTAATATTTATAAACTTGTTGAAGGAATGTTAATGTCAGGAGGTGATTTACAATAGGGTGGAACTATTTATATTAATTTAGGATTTGATTATTTAGAATCATTAGACAAGTATTATATTAACACTAATTTTATGCTTCCAGCACGTGGTGGATATATAAATAGTTTTGCTTATAAAGATAAAAAATTTGACTGGTTATTTATTCCTAGTGAATTTAGCGGTAATAGCTCGTTACCAGTTGGAGATTATTTGATGACTCCTCTGTTTGGTAGTCTGTACCTACCTCTACTGGGCGGTTTCTGGAATGATGGGACTCGTTGTGGTCCGTTCTCTTGGGATCTGATGTATGACGTTGGCTATAAAAACAAACGTTTAGGCAGTCGCTTAATATATCTCCCAACCAATCAATAACCAAAAATCTACGAGGTGATAAAATGTCTGATATATCAAAAATAACACATAACAACATAGTCTATGACCTCAAAGATACAGTAGGTCGTAATCTCTATTCCAATATTCAAAAATGGATTGATGATTCTAAATCAACCGACCGAGCCTATGCCTTAGGTCTTCAAGTAGACTACGAGAATAAAGTTTTTACTCGTCTTGGTCTTGCTTCAACCCTAATTGATCCTGATACTGGACGAGTAATAACCTTTAACGATATAGAACCCTATAAAAATCGTCGTCTTTGTAATCTAGCTGATGATGGAACTATAAATGCTTATTATGGAGATTCTTCTTATACTGAGGATGGTTCTAATGGATAGGTAATGGTTCAATAGCCTAAATTCTACTATAAAGTAGAACCTGTTCGTAAGGAAGCCTAGTCAGATGGTTGCGGATATCATTTACGTTGTGCTAATTATTGGATTAGTCCCATCCCTCTAGTAGGTTTTAAGCTCCACCCTGCTTTTATTAATGAAGATGGAGATGAAGTAGATTATTACTACACGGGAGCATATGAGGGAAGTCTGTATGACTTTTCCGAAAGTAGTTATATAACTAATGATGCTTAGGTTGCTGATTTTACTGCGGATAAATTAAGTTCAATTAGTGGCGTTAAACCTATTAGTGGATTAACTTAGGACTTAACTAGAACTAATACGGAATAGTTAGCTAAAAATAGAGGTAGTGGATGGCATAATAGTACAGTTTAGATTGAATGCGCTGAAGCATTACTAATGATGATTGAATATGGAAATATGAATATTTAGAATAAGATTGGTTTAGGTGTTTCTAGTGTTTCTGACAATAGTAGTTATAACTGTTCTGCTTTAACCGGTTCAACAGCTTCAATTGGAGAATCTAGTGGTAGAGCTACTCAAAGTATTGTAACTAAAGGAGAAGAGAGTACTACTTATACTGCGAATGGATATACTAGTGTTAGGTATAGAGGAAGAGAAAATCCTTATGGTAATATTTGGAAATTTGTGTAGGGAATGTTAATTTATGGCAATGGAAACTGTAAAGGTGGAATTCCTTATATATGTAATGATTTTAATTATAGTGAGAATCCAACAATAACTGCTGGCAGTACAAATTATGATACTACTTTAAATGGATACAGTAGTACTGGATTTACCATTAGTAATGTGTATGGATATATAAATGCTATGGGATACGGTGATGAGACTTTTGATTGGTTATTTGTTCCTAGTGAAGTTGGTGGTAATAGTTCATTGCCTGTTGGAGATTAGTTATGGGTCAGTCCAAATCTTAGCGGGCTGCGTATATCTCCATTAGGCAGTTGGTGGAATTCTGGTACTGGTTGTGGGCCTTTCTATTGGACTCTGGCTTATGCTGTCGGTGATCGGTATCGGTATATCGGCTGTCGCGCGGCCTACTTAGCACGGCGATAAACGTCTTCGGGAATCAATTTTTAAGCCTAGATAAAATAGCTAGGCTTAAGATTCCTTTATAAAAGTTTTTAATTTATTGGTTTTAAATTTGTTGATACCCTTTAGTATTGAAAAGTACACAAACCTTACAGGTTATGTATGTCTCAATTAGGCAGTAAATGGAATAATGGTACTAATTGTAGACCTTTCTATTGGAATCTGAATAATACTGTCAGTAATCGGAATCGGAATATCGGCAGTCGCACAGCCGCAATTATAAAAATAAAGGTGAAATTTAAAATCATGTCTCTTAGCAAAAGATGTTACTTTTATAGTAATGGTAATAAAGTATATAACTATACTAGTGAATATTTAAAACTTTTATAATTGTAGGAGACGATTGATATTAAAAAATTTAAAAATTTATAGTATAAGTATTTAAATAGATTTGAACCTTATACTAATTACTATTATTTTAGAATAATTCGAGGTGATTTTAATGCAAATCTACTATAAAACACAATCTTTGGAGTAGCCAAAAGATTTTGAAATAAATCTCTTTAAAGTTTTTATAACTAAGAACGTTACTTATCATGAAGTTACAAATGAAGAGTAGGACGAAGAAACCCATATGAGTTCTTATTATGAATTTGATTTATATGAATACACTCCTAATGAGTACATTGAAATTTTAAAGCAGCAGAATGAAACATTAAACACAGAAATTTTAGATACGCAAATGGCACTCTGTGAAATTTATGAGACTATGGACGCAAAGGGGTGATTTAATTGGTTAAAATTTATGCTAATTTAATTATTAATGGCTTAAAAACTTTAGATGATGTACCTTTTAGATTAAGAGAATAGGTTTATAATTATCTTGTTGAAATTGGATATTACGATGAGTCTGAAAATTGAATAGATAACGGAAAAGAAGATAGCTTATGCTATCTTCTTTTTTTTGTTAGCTAATATATGTGATTAAGTTAGCTTTTCCCACTATTACAAAATTTTGATATATCTGCAACTTTATAGTATAATTATTATACAATCAAAAATAAAGGCATATTTAAATTTTAAACTCAATAATGGACTACAGGAGGTATAACATGAATTATTTAGTAGCATTAGTATCACCCAGTCACCATTTAATGTCTGAGAAGGAGAATTACATTAAAGTTTATTCATTAGAAGCCGGCAGTTAGAATGAGTTTGAAAATAAGGTTGAACGTTTGGAAAGATAGTTTAGTTTAGAATTTAAGGTGTCACTTATAGAAGTATATCATCTTTGGACTTTTAAAGTTAAAGATAAGTACTCTTATAAGATTAAAAACATTACTTAAAAAATAATTTTTAATATCTGCGTAGCAGATATTAAAAAGGTTTGAATAACTTGCGTTAGCAAGTTATTCAAATCCAATATCTTATCTTTAAAAGAACTAATTCAAATTATTGATTTAGTTCTTCTTTTATTATATAATATAATTATAGGAGGGATGAAAAGATGAATCATTTAATTGAATCCAAATTAGTTCATTATAATATTAATGCAGATTATTTAATACCTAATTTAAATATTGATAATTAGGCTAATCAATTAATTACAAAAACTATGAATGATTTTTGTATAAAATATGGGCCTTTATTTAAATCAGATAAGATTTTTATATTTTATAATGAAGATACTTTAATTTCTTTAATTGAATACTGTATTTTATGCAATATAAGAAGTATAACTGAATTTAAATTTAAATTGTATAATAAGCCAAAGCATTTAAAAAATAGATTTAATAAAACAGATAAATTTGTAAGCAATTCTTTCTTAAAAAAGAATAGAGATAAGATTATAATAATAAGATCTAAAAATCCTATTTATCATATAACAGATGATATAATATATAATGATAGAGAATTTATAGGCTATGAAAATATTTCTTTATTTGAAACAGAACCTACACCGGCGGAATTATTTTGCTTACAAATTTTTTATGGTGCTACATATCAAGATCCAATTATTAAACCTTCAAATTATATAATTAACTCTATTAATGACTGGTTTAAGAAGCCTTTTTCTCATGTTGTGCCACCAGCTTATAAACGTTTTTCTTTAAATAAACCGTCTGTTTCTTTATGTTGGCTTAAGGAATATGGAGATAATGAAGATAATTCAAAAGTTCTTCAAGAGGTTGAGAAAGCAGATACAATTGCTCTATATTTTTATAATGGAGAAGAACCCTTAATTCTTCAAGATAAAACATATAACTTTTTAATTAAAAGAAGAACCAATATTCCTTGTGAAGCTTATGGTAATCTAAACAATACAGAACTTGCTCGATTATTTATAGATAATAATTTTGAAATTAATTGGGTTGGTGATTGGACAGATATTAATAAAAGAGTTATTGGAGGTAGTTAATGAAAGTATTTGTTTTTAATGGAATAGCAAGAAGCGGCAAGACTTCAATAGAAAATGAAATTGTAGAAATTATTTCAGAAGAAAACTCAAATAAGGAAGGTATTATTTGTTCTATTATAGATTATGTAAAAGATATTGCAGCCTATGCAGGTTGGGAAGGTACTAAAAATATTGCAGATAGAAAGTTTCTTTCTCAACTTAAAGATATATTAACTGAATGGAATGATAGTCCTTTTAAGGAAATTACTGGATTAATTGAAGATTGCGAGAGACTTAATAATCAAGTAAATCCAACAGATTATATTTTCTTTATTGATATGCGTGAATCAAAAGATATTGAAAGAATGAGGATGTACTGCTTTGAAAAGAAGATTCCTTTTAAAGCCGTTATAGTGCGCCGGCACGATGTAGAAGGAATAGAATATGGGAATCATGCAGATGATGAAGTATTTAATTATCCTTATGATATTGTTATAGAGAATAATGGAACAATTGGAGATTTAGCTGACTCCGCAAGAACTTTTTACAAGGAGTATGTGAAATGAGAAATTCAATAAAAACATTAGGGGCTTCTAATCTTACGGAAGCTCAAAGAGCTAATCTAGATTTTTATTCAACTGACCCATCTGCGGTTAATGATTTGCTTCAAAAAATGCCAGAATTAACTTAGTGTAAACGAGTTCTTGAGCCTTGCGCTGGAATAGGATCAATTTCAGATAAATTTTAGGAATTAACTGGAATAAAAGTTGATACTTATGATATACTTTCTCGACGAGAAGATATTATCGAAATGGATTATATAAAGCTTGATTGTGCTGGTATGTATGATTTAATTATAACAAACTTCCCATACAAAGAAGGAACTTAGAAGGCTCCAATTGGTTTTAGCTAGTTATTAAATAAAGCATTAAAAGATGTTGCTCCTGGAGGATATGTATGTAGTTTTTAGCGACTACTTTAGCTTGAATCTAAAAAACGTTATGAGAATATTTATTCAAAGTCAAAACCAGAAATAATTTATGCTTATTCTCATAGAATGAAATGTTATAAGGATGGAAATAAAAATTCTTCGTTTAACTCAAGTATTGCTTATTGCTGGGCAATTTGGCACAAAGATTTAAATGGAAAATTTTCTTAGGAAACAAAGCTAGATTGGATTTATTAATTTACAATGCGCCGCAGTATCATCTGCGGTGCTTTTACTTAATATTAAGCTTTGATGTTACATCAACACCATTAAGATTTCTTGACATAGAACCTTGGTAAGAAAAATATAATAAAATGTTATTGTGGTAATAGAATATGATACCGCGGCGCGTTGTAAAACTAATAATTAATCTTTAGAGAAAATATTTCAATTATCTACTTTATTTTAGAAATTAATTAAAGGAGGTGTAGAATGGTCATTAAGTCATATAAACTTTTAAAAAATCTTACTGGACGTTCTGCTTCTTAGTTTAATTGGGGCTTAAGTTCAATTCCCCATTAGGTTTTTTTAAGAATTCATGATGGACGAATTGTTAATGGAAAATCTTTAATTGGTTTGTTAAGCGGACGTTTTCTACAAGGAGACACAATTGAAGTAGTAACTCATACTCAAGAAGAAGCCATAAAGATTAAGGAGATAATAGAATCTTTAGAAATTGGAATACTTGTAGAAAATTAGGATTTTATATAATTAAAGCCCCAATATTGGGGCTTTTATATTTAATTATAATATTTTGTAATTTTTAAAAAATGCATACAATGCGCCGACGCAGTATAAACAGGAGGTATAAAATGATAATTTTAAGAAAAGGAGATATAGAAAAGATATTAGAACCAAGATATTTTCTTTGCCCCACTTGCGGATGCTTATGGAAAGCTAATAAAGATGAGTATGAAACTGATACTCAATGTAATGAGTTATATTATACTTGTAAATGTCCTTTTGAAAACTGTAAGGGTATAGGTAAAGAGATAAGTAAAGAAAAAGCAGAAGAGGAGCTTCAAGGAATGATTGGAGTCTTTAGAGGAGAAGAAATACTCTAGGCGCCAAAGGATAACTGGCCTATACCATATCTTTATCCTTATGATCTGAGACCTTACGATAGGATAGAGATTACTTGTTAATTTTTTGACTTTTTAAAAAATTTTTGATATAATAAAAAAGAGAATAAATAAGGAGGAAGTAATAATAATGGATTATGGAAAATGTGATAGATGTGGCGCAGATCTAATACCCGCAGATTGGTTTGAGGATATAGAATATGATTCAAAAACTATGTTGCCAACTGGTAGAGTTCGATGGGCAGTAGGGTATATAGTATGTCCAGAATGTGGGGAGAAGTATTGTGTTGATGATACTTTTGATGGGCCATGGCATTATAAGAGTTGATAGGAGGAATACTATAATGGATATATTGGGATGTAGTTTATGTCCTTATTTTACTGATAAAAAGGAGGAAATTTTAAGTCCTTTTAATGGAATTTTTGGAAAAGTTTATCGAATAACAGGGATTTGCAGCTATTCAAATAAGATAGTAAATGAATTAGGTTATTGTGACATAGATTGGGATTTTGAGAATTATCTTAAACAAAAACTAAAAGAAGAACTAGAAGAATAATAAGGAGGAATTTTATATTGAAAAATATAAATTTTTTAGATCGTATAATGTCTTTATTACCTTTATTAAAGGAAAATGAAGAATTAGAATTTTTCGGAGACGGATTAATAGAATGTTGGCTTTCAGGATGTAATGCGATGTATTGGAATATTTCTAACCCTAAAAATATAGATATTATAAAAGATTTTTTTAAAAAATTATATGAAGAAAATGAAGCTTTTTATTCTATAGAGCCTTGGCTTACGCGAGATAATTCAAATGAATATGAAATTAAATGGAAATTTTCTTTAGAAGATAATGTATAAAGTTTAGGAGGTTGATATATGAGCAATTATGATATAAACGCAATAGAAAGTCTTTCATTTAAGGAAGGTGTACAACGCCGTATTCAAATGTATCTTGGGTCCTCTACAACAGAGGGTCTTTGGCAGGGATTAAAGGAAATTATCAATAATTCAACAGATGAAGCATTAGCTGGTTATGGTAATAAAATTATTATAACTGTAAAAGAAAAAGATCAAGAATTCTCCGTTCGAGATTATGGACGTTCAGTCCCTTTTGGCTTTCGTGAAAATGGAGAAAATGTTCTTGTTTCAATCTTTTCAAAAGCTCACACTGGAGGAAAATTTGACCACAAGGCGTATGCTCAATCAGTAGGCACAAATGGAATTGGGTCAAGTGCTACATGTCTTTCAGCTACCTATTTCCAGGTAGAAAGTTATCGTGATGGTACCGCAGCGATAGCAAGATTTGAAAATGGAGATAATGTTTCTTATAAAGAAATAAAAACGCAAGAACCTACAGGAACTTATATCTTTTATAGCCCTTCTAAAGAAGTATTTAAAGATGCAGAAGAACCTTTAACTTATCAAAGAATTTGTGATGAAGTGAAGAATATTTCTTATTTGAATAGTGGAGTTAAATTTATTGTTATTAATAAGGATACAAATGAAGAAAAAGAATATTATTCTAAAAATGGTATTTCAGATTTTATTTTAGATAAGGTCAATTCTCCTCTAATGAAAAAGCCTATTCTTTGTTCAAAAACAGATGAAACTGATGAAGTTGAAGTTGCTTTAATTTGGACAAAAGATAAAGAACAGTTTTATTGCTTTGTAAATGGTGGTTATTGTAATGATGGAGGGACACCTATCACTGGTGCGAAGACCAGTATTACTAATACTCTTAAACGTCTTATTGGAAAGGAGATAGAACCAGAACTATTCCGAAAAGGGCTTTGTTATGTAATTAACTGTAAGGTAGCTAATCCTAGCTTCGAAGGGCAAACCAAAAATCGTATCAATAATAGCAACCTACGTTCGCTCGCAAGTCAGGCTGTGAAAGAAGGATTAGAACAATTCGGGAATAGTAATGAATTTAAAACTATTTCTGATATGATTATTGTAGCTCAAAAAGCTGAAAGAGCAGCAGAGCGTGAAAGACAAAAAGTTCTTAATGCAGACAAAGAAGTAGAAAAAGAACTAAAGAAAAAGTCGATTATGTCAAGTAAACTTAAAGATTGTCGCGTACATGACAGCAATTCAGTTCTGTACATAACAGAAGGTGATTCTGCCCTTGGTTCTTTTACCTTGTCAAGAGACAGTAATTACATTGCGGCTATGCCGATACGAGGAAAAATTATTAATGCATTAAAAAATCCATTAGATGAAGTTCTTGATAATGAAGAAGTAAAAGATATAGCTAAAGCTTGTGGCTGTGGAATATTAGATAAGGTTAATGTTAATAAGCTTCGCTATGGAAAAATTTGTTTTGCCGCTGACGCAGATCCTGATGGTTATTCAATAGTATGTTTGCTTTTAACTTTATTTTATTGTCTTATGCCTGAGCTTATACGAGCTGGAAAAGTGTATTGGGCACAATTCCCTCTTTATGAGGTTAGTGTAAATGGAAAACGTATATTTGCTTATGATGATGATGAATTAGCACCTATCCTCCGTCAATATCCTAATGCCCACGTGGACCGCAACAAGGGCCTGGGAGAGATGAGCCCAGACTCATTTGCAGATGCAGCATTTGGTCCAAATGCACGTTTAATTCAATTTTCTATGGAAGATGCTGTTGCAGCGAGAAATATCCTTGAAACACTTCTTGGAAAGAGGAATGAAGAAAGAACTAAATTTATTTTTGATAATGTAGATTTTAGTGTTGTAGATGGTGAATAATGAATTAAAGCGTTCTGTTATTCAGGACGCTTTAATTATTTGATTTTTTAATAAAATTTTGATATAATAAAGAAAAAGATTATTTATGAGGTGAAATAATGAGCAATATTTTTACTAAAGAAATTAAAGAAGTTGTTCCAGAGGCATATCTACCTTTTAGTGCATATGTTATTCAAACCCGTGCGCTCCCTGACGCTAGAGATTGTTTGAAGTCTGGTGGTCGCTACATTCTTTGGTCGCAGTATTTCAATAAAAATACTTATGATAAAAATAGAAAAAAAGGCTCTGATGTAGTAGGTTCTGTAATGCATTGGAACCCACACGGCGATGCAGGTATTTATGGTAATGTAGTTCGTTTTGCTAAGCCTTTTGCTATGAGATATTTACTTGAAGATGCGAAGGGTAATGTTGGAACCATGACTGCAGGAGACGATCATACGCAGATGCGTTATCTTGAGCTTAGAAGTTCTGAATTAGCTTCTGAATTTACTAAATTGATTAAAAAAGATACAATTGATGAATGGAAAATGAATTTTACTCAAGAAGACGAATATCCTGCTGTTTTTCCTACGCTTTTTCCTAATTTTGTTAATGGAAATACTGGCATTGGTGTTGGCTGTGTAAGTTCTATACCCCAGTATAATTTAAGTGAGGTTATTACTTCACTTAAAAAACTTGTGTATAATCGTAATTTAGATTATAATGAAATTTATGTTGCACCAGATTTTGCCACTGGAGCTATATTAATTAACAGTGAGGCCGTGAAAGAATCTTTAAAAACTGGACGAGGAGCTGCTGCGAAATTAAGAGCAGTAATTGAATATAATGATAAAGATAATTCACTTGAAGTAAAGGAATTACCTTATCAAGTATTTACAAATAGAATAATGAAAGAACTTGAAAAAGGAATTGAGGAAGGAAAAATTCTTGGAATTAAGAATTATTTTGATGGAACAGATAGGTCATGTGGAAAATATGGAACTAAAATAATTATCTACTTAAATAAAGGAGCTAATATTAATAAGATATGTAAGCAACTTTATAAAGAAACTTCTTTGCAGTCCTCATTTACTATTTGTCAATTAATGCTTGAAAATGGCATTACTCCAAAAGAGTATGGCCTAAAAGATATGATGCTTGCATATTTAGACCATGCGATGAATTGTTTAAAGAAATCTTATATTTTTGATCTAAAGAAGATTCAGAAATCAATTAATATTAATGAAGGATTATTAATTGCTTTGGCACATATTGATGAAGTGGTAGAAATTATTAAAAAATCAGATAATACCATTGAAGTCATTAATATTTTTAATTCTAAATATAATTTAAATGAAGAGCAAACTAAGGCTATTCTTAATTTAAAATTACAAAGGCTTATGCGACTTGAAGCTATAAAAATTGAAAAAGAGCTAGAGAAGCAAAAAATAGAGGAAAGTAGGCTTTTAACTCTTGTTAACGATGAAAGCGAATTTGATAAAGCTTTTATTGCAGAATTAGATAGAATAGATAAAACTTATGGAGATAAAAGAAGAACACAGATAATGAATCTCGATTTTTCTTCAGAGGCAGAAGATGCAGAGCCAATCGAAAAGAAGGAACTTTTAATTCATTATACAAATCTTGGAAATCTTTATACTACTGAATCATCTACTCTTCTTAGAACGCGCCGCGGTACCAAGGGTACAAAAGTTAAACTTGCAACAAATGAAGTTATCACTCAAACTTTAAGAGATGATAATTTTAGCTCATTACTCGTTTTTTCAAATAGAGGCACTATGTATCATATTGCAACAGATGATTTGCCTTTAAATTCTAAAATAAATATTGCTCAGTTATTTGAATTTAAAGCAGATGAACGTCCAACTGCGTTAACAACAATTCAGCGTAGAGATAATATAGATTATTTTGTATTTATAACAAAACAGGGAATGATTAAAAAGACTTTTGCTAAGGAATATAATATAAAGAAAGGAAAAAGTCTTAAAGCAATTAATCTGAAAGATGGTGATGAAGTTTTAAAGGTTTTATTTGTTAATAGTGAAGACATATCTCTTTTAACAAATAATGGAAATTTTGTAAGGATTACTACAGATGAAATTACTCCCATAGGTCGCGCCGCGGCAGGAGTTAAGGGAATAAAGTTAAATGAAGGAGATTTTGTTATTAGTGCTCATATAACGCCAATACAAAGTAAATTTTTAATAACTGTTAGTGAAAATGGAATTGTAAAGAAAACTTTATTTAACGAATATCCTATTAACAATAGAGGTATAAAAGGAAAGAAGATTTCAGAGGTTAGAGATGGGGATAGAATTATTGATTATTTGATTTTAGAGGAAGATAGTGATATAATTATTATAGTAAATAAAAAAAGTATTAAAATAAACACTTCTGAATTAAGAGAATTAAGTCGAGGAGCTATTGGAGTTAAGGGAGTAGACCTCAAAGATAATGAAAAAGTAGTTGGCTTAATAAAGGAGGAAGAATAAATGACTATTGAAGAAAAAATTGAAATGGTTAAGGAGTATGTTGAGTCAGCGGTAGCTGCACTTAACAGCTACCTTGATTCTCTATATAATATGACAGACCAGTATTTTGATGAAAAAGAAAATTTAATTGAAGGTTTAGAACCAGATAAAAAGGTTGAAACTTTTATTAAGTCTCTTAGAGACGAAGCTGGAAAATTTGAAAATGTTAGACATAAGTTAATAAATAGAGACTTTAATTTATCACTCTATGAAATTAATTTAATTGCAGCTGCTTTTGTTTTTGTTAGTGGTGTTTGGGAAAAAGATATAAAAAAATTAGAAAAAGCAAAGAGCGAAGCTGATAGAATTATTAAAAACTTAACTAGTTCTAAAGAAAATTAAATATTTGAAAATTATATCTTAAAATGATATAATAATTATATTAAGGAGGGGAGAGATTGGGTTATATTTATAAAATATATAATGATATAAATGATAAAATTTATATCGGATAGACTTGTCAATCTATTTCAGATCGATGGTCAGGACATTTATGTTCTTCTAAAAGCTCTGAAGCTCCTCTTTATAGAGCTATGCGTAAATATGGCGTTGATAATTTTCATATAGAAATTATTAAACAGTGTCCTAGAGAAGAATTGAATTATTATGAAAAGTATTATATAGAAAAATATAATACTTTTGCTCCTAATGGTTACAATGCTACTTTAGGAGGAGACGGTACTTTAAGATATGATTATAAACAGTTAGTAGAGGATTATTATTCTTTAGGAGAGAATATTACAAAAGTTTGTGAAAAGAATAATTGTACGTATTAGACAGTACGTAATGCTCTAAGAGAATATAATATTACTCCTCATTCTACGTATGCTCATTTACAAACGCCAGTGTATGAGTGTGATAAAGATAATAATATTATAAAAGAATTTTCTACTGTTGACGGAATTATTGAGTGTTATCCTGAATTAAATTTAACTAGAAAAGGCATAGATAATTTCTTATCAAGTGTAATGGCGAATAGAGGAAAAACATATTATGGACATTATTTTTGTAGAAAATCTGATTATGATATTTATAAAAAAGAGAGTCATAAAGATAATAGATTAAAATCAGTAAAGTGTGTTGAATTAAATATGTTTTTTAAAAGTTTTATGGAGGCAGCAAGATATTTAAAAGAGATAAATCCTGATTTAAAAAGTGATGAAAAAGGTATGTCTTCAAATATACAGCGAGCTATAAAACGAAATATAAAAGCATATGGATATACTTGGGAAAGATTAAATTAAATATTTGATTTGTTAAATCTTTTAGTATATAATATTTATATAAGTTAAAAAAAACATATATTTTCGCAAGCCTGCGGTTATATGTTTATAAATAAATAACATTTTTTAAATTTTAGGAGGAATGACAAATGGCAAATAAGAGACCTAGTGAGGCAAGTTTAAAGGTTCTGGAGACACTGAAGGCTGCGGGCCCCGGAGTTAAGTTTACAACCAAGCAGATGCAGGAAATGTGCGGCTTCGAAAAGGCTGGTTCAGTAACTGGTTCAGTAACTGGACTGTGCAAAAAGGGGTATGCTATTAGGTTTAGTGAGCCCAGCGAGGATGGCAAGGAAGTTAAGTATTTCGCTCTGACCGAAGAGGGCATGAACTACGATCCTCTGGCACCTGATGCTGAGTAATTAATAGTTACTCTGCAAAAGAGTTAAGGCGGAGATATCTCCGCCTAATAATACTCTTTTAATTTTAAAATAATATAATATAACATATTGTATATAAATCCAAGGAGGAATAATTTTAAATGATAGATATTAATATTGAATCAAATCCGAATAATGTAACAATAGTGGGAATTCTTAATGAACTTGATGTAGTTGAAGGAACAACCTCCGATGGACGTGGTTATGTTCGTGCAACAGCTAAGATTCGTGCCGACTAGGAAGTTAACGGTGAGGTAATTGAAAATGAGATTCCTGTTAAAATGTTTTCTATGAGAAATAAGAAGGATGGTTCTCCTAATTAGGTTTATGACCGAATTGTAAATTATAAGGAAGCATTTATTTGGGCCGGCGCGACAGAAGATATATCTTAGGCTTCTAAGGTAAGTATTGTAGCTAAGGTTGAGGAAAATTCTTATTATGATACTAGAACGAAGGAAATAAGAACGGGTTATCAGTTCTCTGGTTCTTTCCTTAATAATAAAAAGAAGGATGACGATGAAGGGGCTACATTTGAGATTCAAGGTGTAGTTGGTAAGATGAAAGAAGAGTTTGACAGAGATGGTAATGAAACTGGTCGTCTTCTGATCTCTTTCATTGTTGTTGGTTATGGTGGCAAGGCAAATGTTATAGAACTTGTTGCAGAGGGCAGTAAGAAAGAGTTTATTTCTTCTCATTGGGAAGAAGGAGATACTGTTATTGCAACTGGTAAGGTTGTATCCTCCTATAAGACAATTGTTACTTATGAAGAGCAGGGTTTTGGAGACCCCATTAAGAGAACTAAGACTGTTGGTAGAAGAGAGCTTCTGATAACTGGTGGTTCTCCTAGTGGTGCAAGTGAGGAATTTAGTTATAATGCTGACCAGATTAAGATTGCACTTCAGAAGAGAAGTTCTGACCTTGAGGAAATGAAGGAGAGAACTCAGAATGCTGCTAAAGCAAAGGCTAAGACAGCAGGAAGTTTTCTTGATTTTTAATTGAGACTATAATAGGCTAGTGGTAGTAGTTTTACTACTACTAGTCTTTTTAATATAAAAGAAGAATTAAATTAAGGGAGGAATTAAATTGGCTATTGATTTATTGAACTTACAACCACAGAAAATTAGTAAGGATCTTAAAGGAAAATTTATCTTACTTTACGGAAACGCTAATTCCTAAACTTTGGCGCCTGATTAAGTAATTAATCTTGAATAATTGTAGTAAAAACGGGAAAGCTGAAATGCTAATCCGAGCGGAAGGTTAGATTAAAAATTTAACCACGCGCAACGCATAGGTAAAATAACATCAAAAGGAGGCTTGTCCAGATGGAGAAGCAAATAATAACAGCAGATAATCAAAATGAACTTGAAGAATTAGAAATTGTTAATAGTTATGAACATGGGAAAACAATACAAGATTTAGCAAAAGAATTTCATCATGGGAAAAAACTTATTAAGGATATACTTGTTAAATATAACGTTCATATTAGAAATAGTAGTGAAAATTCTATTTTAAAAAGAGTAAAATTTAAATATACTTTGGAAGAAATAGAGAAAGAGGTTCTTGATAATTATATTAACAAGGGAATGGGTCTTTTAAGTTCAGGAAAGAAATTTAATTTATCTCCAGAAAATGTGAAATATTTTCTTACAAAAAACAATGTAAAAATTAGAGATTTTGGTGAAGCAGCATCACTTGCTAATGTAAATCGCTCATTAAAGAAAAATGATAATTTCTTTTCAATTGAAAGTAGAGATATGGCGTGGGTATTAGGTTTTCTTGCATCAGATGGTAATGTAAGTAAAAGAAATAATACTATAAAAATTGCTTTGGCAAGAAAAGATAGAGAAATACTGGTAAAAATTAAAGATTTAATTGAAATTGAGAGCGAGGTAAAAGATTATACCACTCATGATGGATACGATTGCAGTTCTTTAATTTGGACTAGCGCAAAACAAAAACAAGATTTAGCTAAATATTCTATTGTTCCTAATAAAACTTTTATATTAAAGCCGCCCTATGAACTTAAAAAAGAATATTGGATTGATTATATTCGTGGATATTTTGATGGCGATGGTAGCGTTAATTTAATAAAGAATAATAATGGTAGAGGATACGGAAATTTACGCTGGCAAGTATGTAGTGCAACCAAAGAAATCTTAGAATGGATACGGGATACTTTAAATGAACAATATGGAATTGCTCCTGTTGCTATTCGTGAGCAGCAAAAAGAACATATATTGTATTATACACAATACAGTTCTATAGCAACAAAGCAAATTTATGAAATTCTATATACAGATAGTAAAATGTATTTAAAAAGAAAAAAAGATCATTTTGAAGAAATATTAAAAGCTGCACATTATTTTGATGAATAAAAACCCAAGAGACTACACTTCCTGTTAAGATGAGGAAGAAAAGGTATGCTAATCTTATATGAATAGAAAATATAAGAACTATAGAATAAAAAGTCTATAGGATAATAATAATGAAAGTAGGAAAAACTACATTAGCTAGCGAGATCGATAAGGTTTTAATATGCTCATTCGAATAGGGTACAAACGCCCTTCATAATGTACTTGTACAACCCATTGTAAAATGGAATGATTGGAAACAGGTTGTGCGTCAGCTTGTTAGAGATAAGGAGAAACTTCAAGATAAGATTGGAGTAGTTGCCATTGATACGGTAGATGAAGCATATAAACTTTGTGAAAAGTTCATCTGTCAGCAAAATGGAGTAGAAAATATTCGCGAATTGGCTTGGGGGTCTGGGTACAAGATGCTAGATGATGAATTCTCATCAACTTTTCGTGAACTTGCATTTGCTGGTTATGGCTTATTCTTTATTTCACATGCTAAGGATAAGACCTTAAAGGATGATAGAGGACAAGAATATACTCAAATTGCGCCGGCCCTTGCTGATAGACCTTTTAGCATTATAAACAAAATGGTTGATATTATTGCTTATCTACGTCAAATTGACATTCAGGAGGGGGAAGAAGTTAAACATAAGCGTTATCTCTTCTTCCGTGGCGATGAACGTTTCTATGCTGGTTCTCGCTTTGCCTATATTGTGCCGCGAGTAGAACTTTCTTATGAAAATTTGCTTAAATCCATATATGATGCAATTGATAAGGAAGTTGAAGCTAAGGGCGGCGGTGAAGCAACAGAGGAATCAAATCCTTATTTAAGGCTTGATTATGATACTTTAATGGAAGATGCTAAAGCTCTTTGGCTGCAAGTTATAGATAAAGGTAAGATTGAGGAAGCACAAAAATTGCTTGAAAAAGAATTCGGTAAAGCAATTAAATTTTCTGAAGTACCTTCTGACCAAGTAGAGGCATTGAGCCGAGTTATTGGTGAAATAAAGGAAATTCTCTAAGGAGAGGGAGAACCTCTCCTTAAATTTTAGGAGTTGAAAATTTTTAATGAGTAAGTATAAGATCGTTGATACAAATATTCTTTTAAATTATC
>Ga0326511_10000289_pt1 | contig 42465 bp, 55 predicted proteins | sample 0_2496_0518_D_FD_203701 | JGI IMG/M metagenome (GOLD analysis project Ga0326511, IMG submission 203701) | Bovine rumen microbial communities from UC Davis, California, United States - 0_2496_0518 | ecosystem: Host-associated > Mammals > Digestive system > Stomach > Rumen | place: USA... | reverse complement strand
TTTCCGTGCAGATCACATACGCCCGGTTCCACTGTAGGAAGTACACGTCCTTCACCCGCTTACACGCGACGATATCGCCGCCGTTGTACCTGGGCACCATGGAATCGCCCTTCACGCGTATGAGGAAATCCGAGTTCTTGAACTCAGAGACGGTGTAGAAGTCCTCGATCCGTTCGTCTTCGTACGTCGGGAGACCGGGGCCGGCGAAGGCCTCGATCGGGATCAGGGGGAGGCGGGTGGCCTGTGCTGTTTCCTCTCCCTTTTGGCTTTTTAGCATGTTCCCTTCGCCGAGCAAAAGCCAGTTGGGGGAAATTCCTAAATCGGAAGACAGAATGTCGTAGATCAAATCGAAACCAGGCATGGATTTCTTTCCGCCGATGATGTCTTTTATGGCCTGTGCCGGCCGATCGATCCTACGGCAGAACTCAGACTTGTTCCCCGCGCATAGTGCGTCTACGGCCCTCTGGATGCGGATTTGAATGTCTCGGTTCATAACTCATTTAAGGTTTTTTGTCCAAAAAAGAGGGCGAGACAATCTTAAAGAAATTTATTTTGCGAAATTTCCTCAAAAAGTATTGGATGTTTAGGAAATATCGCTAACTTTGTACCCGGGATTTGATAAGTAACTAATCCTGATTTGACAGAGATAGCGGGAGTCAATTCCTAAACATTTCGCCCTCGGAAAACAATTCGCACCTGTTTTCGAAGCAAAATTAAGAAATTTCTCCCGCTTTTCAAAGTCAAGTTGCGAAAATAACTAACAAATCCTTTCGCTTCTTTGACAAGAATGACTTCGCGGGTACGGCAGCGAGACATAGCCGGTGAGAGTGGGCCTTTAAGCTGATTGGAGGCCGTATGGTAGAATACGAACAAAGAAGCAAAACGGTTGGAAGGATAACCATCCGGAAAATGAAACCACAAGAAGGTACAAGGTATCGACTTGGGAAAATGTTTAGCACGATGGAAAGTGCGCGGCGACGGCTCGTCGTCGATAGCGGGATTATCATGCTTCCGCAAGGCGGGAGACAAAGGGATTCATCGTGAGAACAGACGATGTTGGGTTCGGGGGCGGTTCCCGGACGCCAGCACTAACCTTATTATTTTAACAATGGATATTAAGAAAATCAACGAACTCATGTCTGAGTCCAAATGGACAGATATGCTCAAGGAATTGCCTGTTGGGAAACACGTTCTTTCTTTTCCGAATGTTGAGGCCATCAAGTCGTGCAAGGCGATTGCATACTCCATCAATTCGGATCGCAAGGGCAGACGCTACACGTTCTGCGTGAACAAGGCGGAACTGACCGCAATCGTCAACGTTGATGAGTTATGATAGACAAAGAGATCCTTCTAAAACGAGCATCCATCACAAAGCCAGACTGGAGGACAACGTCCGGCATATGTTGGACGTACATTGCTAAAGACGTCAATTCAAACACGGTGAAAGTAGGTCATTCGACTGGACTCAGGAAGCGCCTTTCTGTTCTTCACTCCGTCTATCCATATCGAAACTACGACCTTGAATTGATCGCTTTCACCCCATGCAACATTGAAGAGTCTATTCAATTTGCACTCTTTGAGGCCGGCGCTCGTTTCGCCCTTCCGAACACACGGACAGGCCCCGTCAAGAAAGAGTTATTCATCCTGGAAGAGGAAGACGTTGACGCTGTGATAGACGCTTTTAAACTGCAAAGAACGACGGGCGGAATGATCCCCGGGAAGATGACGCAAACGCCGGAAGGCGAACATGCTTGCCTGTTTTTCCGGTATAACATTGAATCGTGGGACGCCCCTGCAAAAAGACGAGTTTTGAGAGGCCATGGGAACGATTGAACTCCAGGCCCAGGACAGACAAAGGATCGACACGCTCATCGACCTGATGAGGGAGGACCGGATGGAAGTCCTGGTTTCATGCGCCGAGGCGGCAAGGCTGCTGGGCCGGACGCCTACAACGGTATCCCAGATGATCCGGGAGAAACGGTTGGCGAAAGTAACGATCGGATACAGCACGGGCATACGCCTGTCTGAGATCAAACGAATACTAAACCGCCGCGAGGCGCGAGAGCCGTGAACCTTCTTATCGCCTAGGGAACGATTCGGAATCCTTACACAGTAGACGCCCGGTCTCCACGGCTTGCCGGGCTTTTTCATCGACACTCTTTAACCCCAATAGTCCATTAAAAGGAGATGGACGGAGGTGCGAATCCTCCAGGAGTGAATAGTTGTTTCTCAAGCAAATCCCGGGCGGCCTGGCGGCCTACCGGGGTTCATGACGGGTGCGAGATGATAAACGGGGGTCCTGGCCCGGACTCCGGATTGGGACGGTCGCGAATACGGAGGCGGGGCGTGGCCCGTTGCGGTCTAACTTTCCCGCAAAGTGCGTCCGGCTTCTTGATGAAAGGCGGTCTCGCTTAAACCATATGAAACCAATTCGCGGCACGGCTGGCAGCACGGAAAGACGGCACATTGAGATGTGGTGTAACGGTTCAGCACTCAAGTTTTTGGCACTTGCAGTTTGGGTTCGAATCCCGACATCTCAACCGATCCGCAGTGATGCGTTTGTACGTTCGATCATGTGTTTAAGGTTCAAAAAACCGGCCGGGTGAAAGGCCCGGCACATGGGGCGGTAGACAAGCGGAAGATACGCCGGGCGGAAGGTGAAACACGCGCCGGAGATGGAGTTTCGACTACTCCCCGCTCCACCAACACCGGAACTACCGGAGGGTTGAACACAGTTACCAATTCACGCTACCATCCTTCGCCGCGAGGTGCGGGATGGTTTTTTACAAGACAATGGAATACGAAGACAAAATAAGACACGCCATCAAGCTGCTCCAGAGCATTCCTACGGATGGCGGACCGATCGAGGTATCCTACTCGGGAGGCAAAGACTCCGACGTCATCCTCGAGCTGGCAAAGATGGCCGGCATCCCCTTCGAGGCCGTTTACAAGCAAACGACGCTCGATCCTCCTGGGACGACGAAGCACGTCAAGGAGATGGGCGCCACGATCGTACGGCCGGAAATGACGTTCCTCCAGCTTGTGGAGAAATGGGGTTGGCCGACAAGACGGGCCAGGTTCTGCTGTCGCGTCCTGAAGGAATACAAGGTTCACGACAGGGCCATCCAGGGGATCAGGCGCTGTGAGTCGAAGAGGAGAGGGAAGAGGTACAAAGAGCCTGAGGTGTGCCGCGTCTACCGAAAGAAAGACAAGGTGCGCGTATACCTCCCGATCCTCGAATGGACGGACGAGGACGTGGAGCGGTTCATCAAGGAACGCGGGATCAAGTGCGCCCCGGTCTACTATGAGAAGGACGGGACGTTTGACGTCCGGCAGCGCCTGGGCTGCATCGGTTGCCCCATGAAGGACTGGCCGGACATGCGGAAGGACTTCAAGAAGTACCCGAAGCTGTTGCGGGCGCTCGTCAAGGCCAGCGACAGATACCTGGACACGCACCCCAATGCGCCGTCAAGCAAGAAGTTCGGAAATTGCTGGAACATGGCCTACCACAACCTTTTCTGCAAGACGTACGACGACTATCTGTCCGCGACCACTGGCGGGCTGTTCCCAGAGAACGCGCTCGACACAAAATCATACCTGGAAGACTATTTCGGAATTGACCTTTCAATCTGAGTTATGAGAAAGATTTTTAACATTTTGGCCACCGTCGCGCTCTTGTGCGCCCTGGTGTTCCTCGGCGGAACGTGGCCTGAGGAAACGCCGAGAAAGAAGGTTGTCACATGCGACGCCGTCGCTGTCGCTGTCATGCTTACATGCGGGCTGTATCTGAGGGAGGAGGACAAGCATGGACGACTTCGTTAGGACAGCGTTCGAAGACGCGAGGGAGGCGCTTGCCGCCGAAGAGTACAGCGCCTATGAGCGCTGCTTCATCAAGGACGACAGGGGAGACGTCATCAACATGACGGCCGTCCTCCAGACCGGCGTAGACAGGATGGAGAGGATGCTGGCGTCCATCGGCGCAGAGAACCGACAGACCATGGCGGACTACATCGCGCACCTCGTTATATCGGTCTTTCACCAGGGCTACACAGCAAGGATGGAGGACGAGAAATGATCCCGCCGAGACAACTGACGCCGGAGGAAGAGAAGTACCTCCGGGAGAACTACGCAACGACGCTTAACAGGGATATCGTCCAGCACCTCCATACAAGCAAGCGCACCCTGTCCAGATGGTCAAAGGCCCTAGGCCTTGTCAAGGACATGGACGCCATCGAGGGACAGCGCCGTGTCCTCGTCTCGAAACTCGCCCGCCAGGCCCTTGCGCTCAGGGGTTACAGGGGGCATCCGGAGAACGGAATCAACGCCAGGTTCAAGCCAGGCTACAACGCCCGGGAGTTCTTCGGCGAGGAGAAGTTCAACGAGATGCACCGGAAGACCGTAGAGGCCAGGAAAAGGACCTACGCGGAGGAACGGGCCAGGGTCACGTTCGGGCTGCCACAGAAGACCAAGATGCGGGTCAAGAGACAGCCGCGAAGGAAGATCTACCAACGCTATTACCTTAAGAGGCACGGCTACATCCTTGACGAAGCGGAGAACATCGCGTACTTCACGGAAGAGACGATCCGGGCCGTGAAACTGGAGGCCCAGCCGAAACGATTCTATTCATTCAAACCATATCCGTATGCAGAACATCAACGAGAACCACAAGACATCCAAGTCCCAAACGGACCAGATCCTGGAATGGATGCTCTCCGGGAGGCCGATAACGCCTCTTGAGGCACTCAACCGCTTCGGTTGCAACCGCCTCGCGGCACGAATCGCCGACATCAAGGCGAGGGGATACCTCGTCTACTCGGAATTCGTGACCACCAACTCCGAAAAGAAAGTCAAACAATACTATATGTAACTATGGGAATCTACAAGAAACTCCTCGCCCTCCAACAAGCCGTTGTGGGGTTGACACGGGACAAGGCCGGGAACAGTTACCAATACGTTTCGGGAGACAAGATCCTGGGCATCGTTCGCCCCAAGATGGATAGCCTCGGCCTCCTCCTCATCCCGGAGGTGGAGGAATCCTCCTTCACCCGTCAGGACTATTCGCTCTTCGACAAGAACGGAAACGAAAAGCCGAAGTCCGAAATCTTCTGCGCCCTCAAACTCAAGTTCACCTGGGTTGATGCCGAAACGGGTGAGACCCTCGTTTGCCGTTGGGCATCGTCCGGTATGAATAATTGGGATAAAGGGCTTGGCAGCGCTTTGACCTACGGTGAACGCTACTTCCTCCTCAAATTCTTCCACATCGCAACGGACAAGGACGACGTTGACGCACCCAAGTCCGCCGAGGAAGAAATGAACCTCGCGCAAATCATCGCCCAGATCAACTCTTTCACCACCCAGGAGCAGATGAACTGGGCCTGGCAGACCTACGGAAACTACTACGGACGCGACAAGGAATTCAAGGCCGCGTTCGCCAAAAAGCAAAAGGAGATTGCAAATGGAACTCGTTAACAACACCCAGGTTTTCTTCGAACCTTTGTCGCACACCTACCTCTGTGGCGACAAGATCCTCATCGGCGTGACTACGCTCATGGCGAAGCACGGCCTTTCCCCGGACTACTCCAACATCCCCGCGGCCACGCTCAAGAAGGCGGCCGATGAGGGGACCGCGATCCACCGGGAAATCCAGGACTACGACAACGGTATTTCGGTCCTCCGTACTCCCCTCATCGAGGAATACGTCGCTCTTTGCCAGGAAAAGGGCCTAAAGTTCGTTGCAAGCGAATATCTCGTCTCGGATAACGAACTGGTCGCCTCGAGCATCGACTGCGTCTACGGCGAAGGAAACGAGGTTGTTCTCGTCGATATCAAGACGACCACCAAGCCGCACATGCGCCCCCTGGCCTGGCAGCTCGGTATCTACAAGGTCTTCTTCGAGCGCCAGAACCCCGGCAAGAAGGTGATCGGATGCTATTGCCTCCACATCGACCGGAAGGAGAAGAAGATCAAGGGTCTCATCCCCATCGACGTCGTGACCGAGGCCGAGGTTGACGCCCTCGTCGCCGCCGAGCGCGAAGGCCGCATCTACATCGACGAATACGAAGAGCCGTCCGCCGAGATCGTCCTGACCGACGCCGAACTGTCCGCGTATGTGGTCCAGGCCTCCGAGATCGCCGAACTGAAGGATAAGATCAAGCAGATCGAAGAGTCCCTGAAGGGTCTTGACAAGCGCGTGTTGGAGTACATGCTCGAACACAACCTGGAGACCATGGAAGGCGGTGGCGGCGTCTTCAAGATCAAGAAGGCCTACGAACGGACGAGCATCGACACGGAGCGCCTCAAGAAGATGCAGCCTGGCATCTACGAACAGTACAAGAAGACCTCTACGGTCGCAGCAAGTGTAACATTCAAACCCAATAAGTAACATGCCATCACTCAACCTTTGCCAATTCATTGGCCATGTCGGATCTGACCCGGAAATCCGGACCTTCGACAACGGCAACAAGATTGCCACTACACGAATCGCGGTTACTGAGAGATATCTCGACCGCAACAACCAACAGCAAGAGCGTACCGAGTGGATCGGGATCGTCTTCAACGGGAAGCAAGCCGACGTCGCCGAGAAGTACGTCCGGAAGGGTTCCACCATCTATGTGTCCGGCAAGTGGCACAACCGGGAATGGACGGACCAGTCCGGGAACAAGCGCCAGAACACCGAGCTGACCGTCACGACGTTGCAGCTTCTCGACAAGCGGGAGCAATCCGCCCAGCCGGCCCGTCCGGCCTATCCGGCACAGGCTCCTGTCCAGGGTTACCAACAGCCCGCTCCGGCACCCGCGCCTGGCTATTCTCCGGCCCCCGGTTACGCCCCTCAGCCGACTTACCAGGCACCTCCGGCACCCGCGCCGGCACCGGCCCAGGCCCCTGTTCCTCCCGCACCGCAATACGCCCCGCAACAGCAGGGTGATCCCTATGCACCGGTCCCGGGCGACCTCCCGTTCTGATGAAACTCAGATGCATCAACACAGCTCATGGCCTCGTCCCTGTTGACGACGATTCCTACGAAGACAAGAAACGTCTCAAGATCGGCGAGGCCTATGAGTGTGACGTCAAGATCGTCCGGAACTACAAGTTCCTCAAAAAAGCCTTCGCCCTCCTGAACGCCGCATGGTCGCTCATGGACGAGAGACAACAGGCCGGATGGAGGTCGAAGGAAGGCTTCAGGAACTACCTGACCGTGGCCGCCGGACATTATGAGGTGTACTTCAACCCGCGGCTCCAGGAATTCGTGGAACTCCCTTCCAGCTGGTCGTTCGACAAGATGGACGAGGCTACCTTCTCCGCCCTGTACGACCGCATGAAGGACGTCATTTTTGCCGTTATCGGCAACAAAATCACAGAAGAAGTATTTGAAAAAGTATTAGCTAATTTCTAAAAATTTTGAGTTATGAGCGAAAAGAAACATCTGCCGCTGCTCGGTAAGATCAAGGACGCCATCGAAGAGATCTACCGGATCACGAACGAGAACGGAGGATTCAAGGGCGCCATGGTCGGCTATCCCACGGTGTTCTCCAGGGTGATGCACGTCCTCGTCTCAAGGGGGATTGTATCCCGCAAACAGACGAGCGCATTTCCGAAGGCTTACAGCTATGTCTGGGTGGCACAGTCGCACCCCACATGTACCCTTTACAAGTCGGTCTACCAGGAGATCCGTGACAAGCAGAAGGGCTACGAAGAGAGGAGCAAGGCCAGGAAAAAAGGTGTGAACGCACCGGCCCAGGAAGAGGCCGTGTCCGCTCCCGAGGTGGCACCTACTCCGATCCCCGGGAATGTCCTCGCCGGATTCACGGACCAGGAGCTGTGGGACGAGCTGAAGGGACGCGGGTACTTCATCGAGGAGAACCGCCTGGCCGTCGTCAAGAAATCGTACCTGGATTAATCCGGAATTTCGCGGAATTCTTATTCCTGCGAATGTGTCAAGGAAGATTACATTTGCACCAGTCCTCCTTGCACCGGACGGCAAAAATACAAGATAGTACGGCCATCTGGCCCATTCTATAACTACGGCATGCCTTCGTTTCGGTGCAAGCATCTTCGGATGGGAACGAGGGTATGCTGTTTTTAATAAACAACAGCTTGCACCAATGTTTATTAACGGTCACATTGTCGTGAAAAGGACAATAAAAGAACGCGGATGGTACCACGACCCGAACACGTTATCGGTTTGGGTTCACCTCATGGTAGATGCAAATTTCAAGGACAGCGAATGGGACGGTACCATCGTGAAACGTGGCGAAGTTGTGTCTTCTCTTTCCGAACTTGCGAGGGATTGCAACCTCTCTATGCAAGAGGTGAGGACAGCTATGAGGAAGCTCGGAGCATATGGCGAGGTCATGTCGAGGAGGGTGGGTAGGACCTCTATCATAACTCTCTGTAACTACGAGAGTTACCAGGGTTGCCAACAAGATAGCAACACGATGCTAACACAGCAGCAACACGATGCTAACACGACAGCAACAAGTCATCAACACGATATATCAGAAGAAGGGAATAAGGGAACAAAGGAAGAAAGAAAAAAGAAGATAGACGTGAACAGGGAGCTGGCGGAAGCCGCAGAAAGGCTATACAAACTCTATCCGTCCAGCGTCATCCGGACCGAAGGTAAACGTGCATCGTTGAAATCGCCGTCCGATAAAAACAAGCTTGTCCGTCTTCTTGCGAAGTATACCGAGGAACAGCTAGCGGATATCATCCGGAAATACCTCGCCGAGGATCACGGGGCATATACCAAGATGTTCTCGACGCTTCTCAACAACCTACCGGATTATTCCGACGCCCAGGAAAACGAACTCTTCTCAAACACGAAAGTAGAACCCACAAAGAAGTCCGCGCCGGTCTCCGGTTTCAAGATCGCTTCCGGCGGACTCCTTGACGGTATAGAATATTGACCACATGATAGACGAAAGATCAATCAGGCAATGGTGGGACATATTCAAGTCCCACGGCCAACTGACAGAGGTACGCATCCTGGGGAAGGGCAAAGCTGTATACTCTGGCTACTTCACCGACTGCGAGACCATGCTGTCCGAGCTGAGGAACTACGACGGCATGGGCGGCATGTACGCGACCATCAACGAGATCAAGGACGCCTGTTCCGGACGTGAGCAAGCGAACCACATCGTGAAGTCCCCGAAGGCTACCACCAACGACAAAGAGATCGAGAACCGCCGGATCATCCTCCTGGACTTCGATCCCGAGCGGCCGGCCGACACGAACGCCACAGACGCGGAGGTGAAGCTGGCCGAGGATTGCATGAAGAGCGTCTACCGGTACCTCCGTGACCAGGGCTTCTCGGCGCCGGTCGTCGCCAACTCTGGAAACGGGTACCACCTCCTCTACAAGGTGAACATCCCGAACACGGAAGAGAACACGAAGACGGTCGAGCTGTTCCTGAAGGCCCTGGACATGATGTTCGGAAACGAGCAGACGGTCAAGGTCGATACGTCTGTCTTCAACGCCTCCAGGATCTCGAAGATTATCGGAACCCCTTCCAACAAGGGGAGCAACACGAAGTCGCGTCCCCAGAGAATGTCCTATTTCGTCCATATTCCGGACGTTTTCAAGGAAACGGGGTTGGAGTACATCAAGAAGGTTGCAAGCGAATATCCGCAAGTTGAGGCCCCTTCACGGGCCAATAACTATTCAACCGAGCGCTTCGACATTGAGGGCTTCATCCGGGACCATGGTATTACAGTCGAGCGACGGGTCAAATTCCAGGGCGGCGAGAAACTGATCCTGGCCGAATGCCCGTTCAATTCCAACCACAAGGACTCGGCGATCTTCGTGATGGACACCGGCGCAATCGCATTCAAGTGCTTCCATTCGTCATGCTCGAACATGGGCTGGCGTGACGTCAGGCTCCACTTCGATCCCACGGCCTACAACAGGAAGGAACAGGAGGAGTTCAGGCGTAGACGTTCGTACTACGGAGAGAGACAGGCGAAACAGATCCAGGTCGTACAGGAGGACAGCCGCGGCAAGAAATGGTTGTCCATGTCCGAAGTCAAATGGATCGACCCGTCCAGCTACGTCTCGATCCCGTCCGGCATCACGGTCCTGGACCAGAAGATCATGGGCTTCACGCTCGGAGACGTGACCATCCTCTCCGGCCTGTCCGGCTCTGGCAAGACGACCCTTCTGGACCACTTCATCCTGAACGCCGTGCAGCGCGGGTACAAGGTAGCCGCATGGTCCGGCGAACTCCAGGACTTCCGCTTCCAGGCCTGGCTCGACCAGATGGCGGCCGGCAAGTCATACGTCGTCCAGAAGTTCGGTTTCTCGAACTTGTTCTACGTCCCCAAGGCAACGGCCGAGGTCATCAACAAGTGGCTCGACGGGAAGTTCTGGCTCTACAACAACGACTACGGCGCCGGCTTCGATCAGCTGTTCTCGGACATCAAGGAATGCGTACAACAGAACGGCGTTCAGATGGTCCTCCTGGACAACCTGATGGCCATGGACCTGGACGAACTCGACGGGAGCGAAAACGAGCGCCAGACCAAACTCATCAAGGAGATCAAGAGTTTCGCGAAGAAGGAAAACGTTCACGTCATCCTCGTCTGCCACCCCAGAAAGGAACAGTCGTTCCAGCTGCTCCGGAAGGAATCGATCGCCGGAACCGCGAACCTGACTAACCTTTGCGACAATCTGCTCATTTCCCACAGGGTCGGCAACGATTTCGAGAAGCGGGCGAAGGACTTTTTTGGCGAGGACCAGGTCCGGAGCCTGATGGACTACCAACTTGTCCTCGAGATCGCAAAGAACAGATCCCTTGGAATCGTCGACCAGATCATAGGACTCTACTACGAAAACGAAACGCGCCGGATCAAGAACGAGATCGCCGAGAACATCGTATACGGATGGAAGGAAGAGCCGGTTCAAACGACGCTCGACCCCTACGAAGACTTACCTGAGTTTTAGCCATGGAAGAGAAGATATTGCAATTTCTTGAGGCCATCGATGCCCGCTTGATCGAGATCAACGCGCACCTGGTCTACTTGTGCCACATTGAAGAGGAAAAGATGAAACGAGAGCCTTCCGCTTTCTCATATGTGAAAGACCTTGAGGTGGGGGACGTAGCAAACGTTCCTTACGAAAAGCTGTACGCCGTGACTTGCGCGGTGTCGTACCTATTCGCTGAATATGAGCGCACGTTCGACGTGTCTCCAGATCAGGAGTCAGGAACCATCAAAGTAACTCGAACGCAATGAAGTGGAGGAACAAGAACGCCGGGAAGAGTCCGTCAGACCCGGACTACCTGGAAAATTACAATGCGGAGGAAGACTTCGAGGCTTTCTGCTCCGCCCTGGAAGATAGAGAACAACTTAAAAAAGAGATCCATGGAAATCATTAAACACACCACTGGCAAAGACAGGGGCCAGATCAGCGTCTCTAACACAATCGCGACTATGGATGTGGGGGAGGTCTGGACCGTGTCTGAAGACGTCGTCGTCAAGGAATACGTCCGTAACGCTTGCAGCCGGCAAGGGAAAAAGGACGGGACGATCTACAAAGTATGTGCGCCGAAGCAACAGCGCGGGATCATCACCATAACCAGAATAAAATAGGAGGACAGGAAATGACACTTGCAGAACTTAAATCTCAAATCGTAAACATTGAGAACCAATTATCATCTATCGATATCCCGATAAAGTTCGGCTCTCTTGACGTGGCAATTATCCTTGGTTTAGCTGTGGACCAGAGTGGTAAGTTGTATGTGACTTTCGTAAGCAATGACACGAATCAACATACAACGATCCCTAAACCAGAGACAATGATTGACAAAATCAGAAACCTTGGAGTCATGGAAAAAGTAACTTTCAAGTATCCCGGAAAAAGGCCTTTTTCTGTGCAAGCATACACTTGTAAACTCGGCAAGCAGCTCGGGCGCCGGTACAAAACCAGGACGAATGTACTTGATCATACAGTGACAGTTTTTCGTGTTGAATAATATGCTTACGAAGGAGTATTTGCAAAAGGAGATCGCCACGCGAATCAAGGGCATCCGCCCGGGCGTTCCAACCAACACGGACGTTCTCATCGGCGAGATGAAGTCCATCCTGATGTTGGTCGATTGCCTCCCGGACGATGTACCGCTACCGGAGGACACGGTCTTGTTCAACAATGGCGTTGCCGAGGGGCGGAGGCTTGAGAGCGAGGAGAACAAGGATCGTGACATCGTGTTTTGGCGCGGTATTCAATACGCGAGGGAGATGATGATAAATGAGGCGGTGGATGGAGAGGTTGTGAAAGACATCAATAACAAGTTAGCCGTTACCGCAAAGAATGTGAATCTTGACAAGTTCAAGTTCGGCGACAAGGTTCGCATCATCATCGTAAAGGAGGACGAGAAATGAACGAAGAAGAATTTAGAGCAACCATCCGTAAGAAGTTGACGGAGGGGATGTCCGAACTAAATCCGCTCATAGAGAAATTTATGGTAATTCTCGCGGACGCATACGAAAAGGGATTCTGGACGGGATTCCATATAGGACTGTCCGTCGAGCCAAAGGAGGGCGAGAAATGAACATGGACATTGACCACTGCACCGGAGAAGGGTGCCCGCTGAAGATGTCTTGCTACCGGTACCTGGACTTTATGTCAAAGGACGATGACGACGACGATAACGTCTGGATGGTCGAGCCGGCCTACCGGGACGGAAAGTGCAACCTGTATTATCAGAAAGTGTTCTATGGAGGTTGAGAAAACGCCACTGGGGTGGCAGATCAATTTGCTCTTCTTGTGCGCCCACTGCTGCACGGTCCTGGCCGAGGATATCGACATGCAGCTACGGAACAAGACGAAGGGCGTGGAGTTCTTCAACAAAGACAAGAAGAAGGCCATCTACAACTACGAAAAGGCCATCAAGGAGGCCGAGGAATGGATGTTCAAGTTCGGGCTGGACAAGATCACATATGAGGCCGTCCAGGAACACAACAAAGCGTACTCGAACGTCATCGCCAACTCAAACGCCCTCATCCGGATGATGATGCTTTGTCTTGACAGGGCGCACACCGACGGGGGAGACGCCAGGGTCTTCAAGAGGCTCAGATCCCTCCCGGAAGGCGGACTCTTCCCTGAAAAGACGATGGAACGTTTCCGGATGAAGCTTGAAATCGTGCCAGAGTCCGGCGACCGCGTCCATACCGTGAACCACGGGGACGGGACGCTTGACATACACCTCGGAAACGAGAACTGGCAAGTCAAGCTTGACAGCGGCGAAAACATTATCCTTAACGAAAAACACTTCAATCTGCTATGACAATCGTATTAATCCTTTTCGCCATTTGCACCTTCGCCCTCCTGGTGTGGGTGCTGTGGAAAATGGCGTTGCTTGACGAGAAGGAAGAGCGTCTCGACAAGTTCTCCGTATACCTCGACGAGAGGGCGAACCGAATAGCTGCGGACGAAGGAACCCTCAGGAACCTTTCAATCTCGTTCAAGAGGGAGATGGACGCGTTCCACAACCGAGACGTCTACACGGCGTCCTATACCGAAACAGATTCCGACGTGATGAAGTACACAACGGACCGGGCTGCGGCCGCAAACGCAAAGAACCGCATCGCCATGACGATCGCCCACGATATCGTGAAGGAATTCAACGCGAAGGAGGATCTGACCGAGGACGGGCGAAAGAGGTTCACCTACCGATTCAAAATCGTCGAGCAATGAAACCGAGCGTCCTACGAAACCTGACCTGGGAGGAGGTCAAAGAGATTGTGGACACGGCCCTTTCCACGCCGTTCTATGTGCCTACAGCTGAAGACGATTGCTACAAGGAGATCCTCCGGATTCTGCGGGGCAAGAACGGTGTACCGCCGCCAATTGAGGAACGTTTCCCTTCGGTCCTACACGCCGCCGAGCAAGCAACGTCCTGGATGTTGACAGACTCGCGAGAGCGGGAAAACACCCTGATACGGACATTCCTGGCCTACAAGCTTCACAACGACGGATATTCGTACTCTGAGATAGGCAAGATGATGAAGCGGGACCACTCAACGATTACGAACCTGGTCCACCGGATGAGCGACATGCTTTCGCTTCCCAACGCGTACAAGTGGGAGGTTCAACAGTTCAAGAGGTTTGAGGAACTATGCGGATAGGTCTTGTTGACGTGGACGGCAAGAACTTCCCGAACCTGGCCCTGATGAAGATCTCGGCATGGCACAAGTCCCAGGGGGATACCGTAGAATGGTACGAACCGATGTTCTCCGGCCACTTCGACAAGGTCTATTTGAGCAAGGTGTTTTCCTTCACCCCAGACTACGACTACCCAATAGACGCCGATGAGGTGGAGATGGGAGGATCTGGATATTGCATTTCTCTCGTCAACGGGAAGGAGGTGTTTAACAAGTTGAAAGACAAACAGTTACCCACCCCTGTTGAGCATATTTATCCAGACTACTCCATCTACCCGGAACTCACAAAGGACACGGCTTTCGGCTTCCTGACGCGCGGCTGTCCGCGTGGGTGCGACTTCTGCATAGTCGAGAAGAAGGAAGGCCGGTGTTCCAGAAAGGTGGCGGATTTGTCAGAGTTCTGGAACGGGCAAAAGAAGATTGTGCTGTGCGACCCGAACATCCTGGCCTGTAAGGACTGGAGGGACCTCCTACAGCAACTCATCGACTCCGGCGCCGAGGTGGACTTCAACCAGGGCTTGGATATCCGGCTGATGAACCAAGAAAAGGCGGAAATGCTCAGTCGCATCAAGATAACCCAGATCCATTTTGCCTGGGACCGGTACGAAGACAAGGAGAAGATCATTCCGAAGCTTCGGCTCTTCGCAGACGCCTGGGGAAAGAGGATTCACCACAACGCCGTCGTTTATACAATCGTCAATTTCTCCACAACCCTGGAGCAAGATCTGGAGCGTATTTACACACTCAGGGACATGGACTACCTCCCGTACGTCATGATCTACGACAAGGAGCATTGCAAGCCGGTCTACAGGGATCTTGCCAGATGGGTGAACAACAGATTCATTTTTGCTTCGTGCAAGCGTTTTGAGGACTACAAGAAATGAAACCAGGGGACAGGGTGAAAGTCGTCAGGATCGACGATTACACCGCCGCAGTTTGCAAGGAACAGAACACCCCGTTGCCGATAGGCATGGTCGGCACCGTCGAGGAGATCAAATACAACGCCCACATGCACAAAACAGAGGTCGTTGTCAACCACAGCGGGGATAGGTATATTTGGGAACCCTGGAACCTGATGTTGGTAGCACAATAGAAAGTCCCCGTCATCCGTTTGGGTGGCGGGGATTTTTTGTATAGTCCGCTTTGGCCCCGGTCATACTTCCGACATAATCGCGGGGGTAGTCACGGACTAAAGTTTGAGCAGCGAAAGGAGGGGCTTCCTGAAGATCCAGGCGAGAGCTGCGACCAATGCTCCGCAAAGCCACCAAAAAGCCCCTAATTTAGCCCTTTTCCACCAGGATAAGGGTTGCTCCACCTTGACCTCCTTGAGCGTCTCTACGGCCACGGAATCGCGTACTACGCGGATGCTGTCCCTCCAACGGTCACGGTAGATGTATCTATCTTTATATTTTTCTATAAAAACCGTGTCTCCCTTCATCCATTCCTTGACGTATATGGAGTCACGCCGGATGATCGAGTCGCGCTTCTGGACAACGGTAGTGTCGTGTTGGTACACGACCTTCTCGATGATCTTAGGGGAGCAGCCGGGGAGAGCCAAACACACTGTACTAAAACCAAAGATGATGAGAAAGGATAACACCCTCCCCAGGCTCCCGTGGCGACCTCGCGTCGGCACTATGTTCTTGTTACGGTCCATCCTTCAAGTCCTAAATTGATTGTTGCGAACATGATGGCGTCGGCCTCCGTCTCATAGGGACCGTACGCCTCTTCCGATGATGTGATAACCCACCAATTCATAACGTCGTCAAATAGTCTTTGATCCCCAGCACGGCCACCTCAGCACAAGCCGCCTTTCCGGCGTAAGACAAGAGGTACGCGACGTCCGCCCTGTTGTCCTGGAAGAAGTTCTCAATGAGGACGGCCGGACAATATGAGTGCATCAGGATGTAGAAGTTCTCTTCGTAGTCGTGGCCCATCTTCGCGCTGGAATAGGACCTGACCGTCAACGGATACCGGAAGGTTTCCTTCGCCCGTTTCCAGATGCACTCGGCCAAGGTGTCCGCCTTCGTGATTCCCTTCGTGGTGAAGATTGACCACCCGCGGGCCGTCATCCACTTGCTCCCGCTTCCGGCGGCGTTGCAATGGATGGACACCAGGATCGTGTTGTTCTTGTTGTGCTTGTTCGCCCGCCGGCATCTCTCGGCCAGGGCGATGTCACGGGACTCCGGGACGAGGAGGCTTGCGTCGTAACCTTCGGCTTGCAAGAGGTCGCAGATCATGTTGGCTACCTCCCGCGCCCAGGCGTACTCGCGGAGCGTCCCGTCCGGGCTACGCTTCCCGGGCGTGTCAGATCCGTGGCCGTTGTCGATGAGGATCTTCATTTCTTGCGGCTTTTCTTTTCGGGCTTCTTGGTGAACTGGCCCTTCGCGTTCCGTCCCTGTTTGGCCGGCTTCAGGATATCGTCGAAGGTGAGGTCATCGGTGGTGATGCCAAGCTTGTTGCCGAACCATCGACCGACGTATACGAACACGGCCTTTAGGAAGGAGAGGAGAGAGAACTCAATATCCTTCGTGCAAAGGTAGTTCCCGATGACGGACCCGAGTTCGTTGACGTACACCAACCCGAGGATGGCCCATTGAATCCAATCCTGGTGGAAGGCGACGGACATAGAGGACGATACGACGAGCCAGCATACATAGTCGAAGACTTTCCCGACGGTCCCGCGCAGGGCACGGGAGAAGGTGACGCGGTCGGGTTCGCGTCTATATTTCTGGTATCTGTGCTTTGCGGCACGGAGGCCGAAATCAAGGTCAAGGGCAACCAGGACCAGCGCCGGAAGGGCAAAAGGGATCATAGCAAGTACGGTTTGTTGTAAATAGGCTACGAAGGCTGCGGAGACACCGCCTTCAACAACGTCGCTGGCGACTGATGAGATGTTCTGAGTTTTCATGATCGTATCTAACTCTAATGTTCCAATTGTCGTTTTAGCATTATCAATCCTCGGTCTTCATCGGAATTGATTTTCCATCGTTCTCGTTTTTTTTGCTTACTTTTCCGCCGGAATTTTATACCATTCCAATGGCCGCGCAAACGTATAAAATATCTTCTCCTCCGACGGAAAAAGCAAAAGCGGATTTTCGGGCATACCTAGAGAATTCGCTCCGCGATCCATTCTCTTTGAACCTCCACGATTGTTCTCTCATGGAGGTCATCCGCATTTGCGTAAACGCAAAGTCCAAAGCACGGCCACGCTATAGGGTCAACGTTTCAAGCCTTGTGTGGAACCTGAGCCTTTTGGAAAGCCAGTTCCATGTCACGTTGACGACGACTCAAATCACGGACATATTCTGGGGCTATTTCATAACGTTTTGCCAGGAACGGGGGATGAAGTCCTCGTCAATCAGGACGATGTGCAATCAGCTCCGATCCATCCTGAACTGGGCCGTGAAGTACAATGCCTCCGTGTCCCCGACATACCTGGATATCAAGATGCCCAGGGTCTTCAACCAGAAGATCGCGCTAACGGCCGACGAGGTGTCCAGGGTGGCGTACTTCGACATTGATCGCTTCTACGCGAAGCGCCGGGTCGATTACCGAGAGACGATGCACCGGGTCAGGGACATGTTCGTGCTTTCTTGCAACCTCTTCCAGCGCCACAGCGACATGGTCCGAATCGACGAGACTTGCTTCGAGCGCAATATCTTCTCCATAACCCAGCAAAAGACCGGCAACCGGGCCGTGGTCAATATCGACGTCTATTCGATCGACGCGAAGACCACCTACAGGATCTTGGAGAAGTACAACTACAAGCCCCCTTATACTGCGTCCATCGGGAACTACAACCGGTACCTTCACGAATTGATGAAGGACATTGGTTTCGTTGACGAGGTCCGCCTGGAGGATCGCGTTGACGGGAAGCTGGTGATAACGGTTGTTCCAAAGTGGAAACTCATTTCGTCCCATACAGCCCGCCGTACGGCTATCACGATCAACGTCCTTCGCGGTCACAACATTCACGCTCTCAAACGCTGCTCGGGCCACACCGACTTACGCGTGTTTGACGAGTACGTCCGTGATGAGTAGTATATCAAAGAACTCTTTTTTGTAGGGGGCGGGGCTTGTCCGCCCCCCGTTAAGTTAGTTGGTTAGGGCCGAAAGTCGATGGGTTATGAAACACTATAACCGTCCGGCAAGGATGAATCAAATGTAACTGTCTTTACCGTCCCGGAAGAAACAATGCTCCCGTTCAAGGTGATAATCCCGTTGCAAGTGATAGCGAGTGTCCCGCTTGTCCTTGGTTCATCACCGCCAACCATAGCATCTGCCAAGTCCGTTATTTCTCCGCTGATTGCCGTTCCGTCCGCCTTGAAAGTGACCATTGATTTCAAGTTGCCGAGTTCGGCGATATCCCCGGACAATGCTCCGTTCCCGGTAAGCACAAGAGTTGACATTTCTGTGAATTGCCCGATAATTTCGGTAGTCCCAGTCACCTCATAGTTCTGCGGGAATTGCGAAATTGTGAGCGAGGACAAATGTTCCTTAATGGGGAGAAGGTCGGAAAAATCCCCCTTGACTTTTGTGGAGGTGGTAAAGGTTTTTAGGTTTTCAAAGTATTCAAAATCGCTTAAAAGGATGTCATTCTTCACTTGCGAGCCGTCCACCAATCCCGACAAAAACCAAATTTGGTATTTGCTATTGATGGAAACATAGTACTCTCCGGCATCCATTATATACACGGTCTTATACCCGGAAAGAGTAGCGACGCCGTTTGTGTCAATCGCGGTGTTCGTAGAATCGTAAATATGCTTGTCGGATGGGACGGTAATCGTGTACGAGCCGCCATAAGCATTTATTGTAATAGCCGCAGACCCCTGAGAAATACCGACAGGGACTTTGACACGGAACTTAAACTCTCCAATTTTCGTGAGGTCTTCGTTATTCACCGTGCTTTTGAGTTGGGTTTTCAAACAATTTACCATAGTTAGAATGTTATTAACATATTAAGAAATTCACTGAATCTTGGGGCGATTAATTTATGACCCGTTTCGTCCGGGTGTGTTCCCCCTCCGTTATCCCTTGAATAGCACAGGGCACGGTATGATGCCTCCCACGGTCTTAAACCGCTACAATGGAACAGGTCAAAGTATGGAATCCCGCGAAGTTCGCAAATATCGTGGAGCAATTTCACATAATTCTCCGCAAGTGTTACACCCGGCCTTGCTACCTCCCAGGGGGTAGGAGAAACAACACCAACCACCGCCAGCGGGTAAGCCGTAAACAGATTGTCAAGGGTTGTGTTTATGCACCCACCAAGAGTTGTAGTCCCGGTGTCTGTTGGCTCGCCAAGTTCGTCTGCGATGTAGGGATAATCGTTGAAACTGCCGAATATCGTAACCACATCTGCATCTATGGGAACATTACCAATCCGCTGGTAGAAAGCCCGGTTGTTTTCATAATCTCGCTTGTACCCAGTCCCGGCAACACCCATATTATGAACGGTTATCCCCGTTTCGTCTTTTACATAATCATAGTATCTTTTCGTGGCCTTATCGTTCGCTTGTGTGAGCGAGTCCCCAACAACCACCCACTTTTTGCCTATCCACTTTTTGCCGGTATCAACGACAATTTTACGGATGTCTTCATCGCTCAACCCGTCAATTCCGCAAAAGAATTTTCTTTTGCCGTCCTTTCGGATTCCCTCTATTACTTTTCCTTCGTTGTCGGTTGTGACTTGAATCCACTCCGAGTTCGTGATGGCCTCTTGCGAAGATGCAAATTCGGAATCAATCAAGGATTTCCCGGCCACTTTATCCTCTTTCGTATTCAGCAAAGCGGAAAGGGTATCACTTGTGGAAAAGCCGACAAGAAAGTCTATAATCTTCTCAATGTCATTGATAGATGTACCTTCCCCACCGCTTAAAATAATTGAAACCTGTTCCGCAACATAATCCTTCACGGGTTTTGGCACACCGATTCCCCAATCTATTGAGCCGTCCACCTTGATTCCACAAAGGACATTTCCATCGTTATCGGTTATAACTCTAATCCATTCCGGGTTTGTTACATACTCCCCTAAGTCAGTCACTTTGGCCTCTAACTGTGCGAGTTCTTCCTGGGTCGCGTACTCCGCCGGGGTGATGGCAGGGTCAACTTCGCCGGAAGGACGAGCCTGAATCGCCGAGTCCGCAAGGTCCAAGGAACCCTGAACGCCGGAGTCCAGATCCGTCTTCGGAATACCGCCGGAAGGCTTCGCATAAGCACCGATGTTCGTACGGGCCTGGGTCTTCTGGGCATCCGTCCAAGTCTGCGCCGTCACCTTCACCGCGTTCGGATCGCTCACGGAAAGGTTACCGCTACCGAGGATGGATTGGCCGTCAACCGTCTTGATGTTCGTGCCGGAAACGAGCGTGGCTTGCTTCCCGGAAAGGGCCGACTGAAGGTCCGCGTTCGTGGGAAGCGCACCCAGCTTCTGAACGAGCGGTGTGGTGATGCCACTCTGGATGGCCGCCCACTCGGCGGCGGTGAAGGAGGAGTTGTTCAGATCGTACTCGAACACCCAGGAGCTGCCGTTGTACTTGTAGCGGCTGTAGACAGTGTTGCCGGCCTCGTCAGTGGAGACCACATAGCCGTAGTCGTTCTTGTCCGCCGTCACGGCCTGGAGTTCCGCCAGGGAGTCGTACGTTCCCTTGAAGTCTGCGGACGCCGTGGAGATGGAGGAGTTCACGAACGCCTTGTCCGCAAGCTGGTTTTGCGCGCTTGCCTGGGCCGGGATCTTCTCGGTGATGGGAACAAGATCCGCGGGTTGCACAGCAGAATTCGCCTTGTTGAGGGCGGTCTGAACTCCAGAGGACATGTCGGCCGCCGGGATGCCCGTGGAAGGGACCTGGTAGGCCGTGTCCAGCTTGCTCTTGTCCTCGTTGGTGAAATCGTTCGTGGACAAGCCCTTCCCGGTCACCTTGTCAACCTTGTCGTTGATTTCGGTGTTCAGGTTTTCCAAGGAAGCCTTGTCCGCTGCGGTCATCAACCCGTCCGCCTCTTCAGTGGCCGGCCCGAGGTTGATCGCCTTGTTGAGAGCGGCTTGTACTTGCTCTCCGGTTTGCTCAAGATTATATCCTTTCGTCGCCATATCGCGTTGTTTAGTTATGTACTACAATGAGATAGCAATCGTCCTCCGTGATGAGTGGAATCCCGTCAACGGTCATAAGGCAGTTGTCCGGGAGGAGGCCATCGTCAACCGAGCATACGGGTAGGAGGGTGACGGTGATGCCACCCAACGCCGTAAGCCTAACGGTCAAACACCCACTGGTATGCTCAATAGTCTTCATCCTACTTGCTCTTGATTCTCAAGAATCTGAACGTGTCCACCTCGTCGCGGATGCCGTCCAGGAAGTCTCCATCGGGGACGTGGGCCGTGACGATAATCTTGGCGAGGCCTACGCCGAGGTCCGCCGTGTTGAAGGTGAAGTAGAAGTTGCCCTCAAAGTCCTTGATCATTTCGGACTTGCCGATCATCAAGGTATTGAGGCCACACCTGATCTCCACCTCAAAGTCATCGTCCTCCATATCAAACCCGGTGGACTTGATGTCAAGGACGTATTTCTTTTCTGTTCCGAGGACGGCCTCGTCCTCCAATGCAATCACCATATCGTTTACCTTTAGTTCAAAATCCCGTTTTCGGAGAGGATCGCGGTCTGCTCAAAGGTCAGGGTGTCGTCCTTGACGCTTGCCATGAACGCGTCCAATCCCACGGGGGTTATCTGGACCTCGACCTCCCGTTGCCCGGCGATGCCGATGGCCTTCTGGAGATCAGCCACGGCCTTGTGGTACTCGGGGCTGTTGCGGTCCGTGATGTCCTTCATATCCTCGTTGAACTTCGCAACGAGTTCCTGTTGCTCGTCCCCGAATTCCTTCGCGTATTTCCGGACGGCCAGGAAGGTCCTCAACAAGTTGTTCTTGACAATCTCGTCTTCGATGTTGGTCAGCTTAATCCCGAGAAGGATTCCCGCGATACGGTCGATGATGTTGAGTTTGAGTTTCATAACATGTCTTACTTTTTACCCTCGCACTCCTTTTGGTAGTTCAGGGCGTACTCCTTGCTCGTCTTGCTCAGGACTATCCCGAGAAGGACGAAGTTGGAAACGATGTTACCGATGCCACACACAACGTGGAAAGCGTCCAACTTGCCGATGCATGCGGACGTGGCCACGATGGCGCAAAAGCCCCAAATGAGGCAAGCGGCGAAGATGAGGTAGGTCTTTGTCTTGTAATTCATTGCTAATAGTAATAAAGTCTTTGTCCAGATACATAAGAGTAGGCCGCAAGGGTCGTGATGATGATTGTTGGCGCGGCGAAACTCGCTCTCTTGTCGGTTGCCGAACCACCTCCGGATGTGAAGGTTAGGCTTTGAGATCCGAAGGAGAAGTCCTTGTACGCGCCCATACCGCCGATGGTATATGCGCCGTTGGCGGGCACGGTGAACGTGGGGTTCCCACCGGTCGCGCCGTTGGACGCTATGGTTTGGCTTCCAACCGTGACCTCCACGCCGCCCCGGTCTCCGAGGATCGCGCAACCGATGTCGGCGTTGTCGCTGTTGGTGACGCGGATGGAATAGAAGCGGACGTACAAGTTGTTGCTCGTCCAAGTGACCGTGGCTCCGGCCGCACCGGTCGAGGTAATCTTGACGGCATTTCCGTTGGGCGTGAATTGGGCGAACAATGTACCGCCCGAATCTGGTGCGCCATCGTAGAACGCAATCGCGCCGTTGAACGTAATCTCCAACGGGTTAAAGAGGTACGTCGAGAGCCGGAGCGGAGTGTCCGTGGCGGCGGACCAATATGTGGACGTGTCCTTGTCCTTTAGGCGCGGATAGAAGACGAAATCTGTGTTCTGGTCCTGGGGCCAGACCTGGCCACCTCCGCCCGGCATAACGGACGAAAGGTCTATCTCATACCCAACGCCACTCCCGGTGTTGGTAAGCACGTTCAACACCTTCGGGGCCTCAGCGGAGTGCAAAGCACCGGATGCGTAGTTGGTGACGCAAATCTTGAACTGGCTACCAACGTTGCCGACCGTACCGCTTCCCGTGTAGAAGGACAGCTCGTCCAAGCCGATTTCCATATTGCCGGGAGACCCGATGGAGCATTGGTTCCCGATGCGGTACTTCGCACGGACCTTAACGTCGGAAAGGCTACGGTAGAACGTGTTGAAGGAAAGTACCTTCGCGTCTTCCATCCCGTCGATGTGCAAGAACCAATCAATCGGGGCAATCGCGTTGTGGTTGTACCCGTCACTCGCCAATTGCGTCAGATCAGTCTCAATGTGGCAGAAGTCGAAGAACCGGAACCACTCGTCGGCCCCGTTGTCTCCGCCACCTTTCCCCCTTGGACGGAGGTATGTGAACGAATCCGGCAATTGGTTGCTTTGGATGACGGACCAGGCGAGAGGTGTGACCGACCCGAAGCCGTGTCCCGCGGCAATCCGTTGGGCTAACGTGACAAATCCCTTCTCGGAACTCCGGATTGGCTTGAACTTCGCCCACTTTTTGATGTTCCCGTTGGTAATCAACGCGCCTATATCGTTCCTTGTAGAGCCGAGGACCGTTTGGAGGTCCCCAATGGAGACACCGTTGCTCGGGGTTGCGTATATCTTTCCGTTTGAGTTCGCCATATCCTATCCCTCCGTAATTTTCATTTTCTTCTCCAACGCCCGGAGCCTCTCTTCGTGGCTTTGGATCGCGGAGACCTCATAAGCGTGAAGCATCTGGTATGCGAGGCCCTTGTAGTCTTCTCCCGTGACCATAAACGGGAGGACCGGCTCCACCTCCTGGGCGATGAAACCGGAGGCCGCGTGGCCCTTCGCAAGGCCGGAATTCCACCTCCAAGTGGCGGGCCTGAGAAGCATCAATTTGTCAATGGCTTCGGCCTTCCCCAAGTATGAAACGTCCTCCTTCAAGCGGGCATCGGAAGACGTGTTCCAGGTGGTTGCGATTGCGGTCCCGCCAACGTACAGTTTGTTGCTCCCGACCGCGCTCGATCCAGGGTAAGAGCCGATGATAGTGTGACCGCTCGGCGTAAGGCAAACGTCCTTGCCCCCGTCTTGTATGTACATACGGTACGGGGTGCTGAGCGTAACGTAATCGCGACTGTCTTTCGTTACGGTGAGGCCGTTAACAACCGTTGTTCCCGTGAACGTCTTACTACCAGTGATAGTTTGCGTCCCGGAAATCGTAACTAACATAGAGTTAGATCCTCCAACGCCCCCCGCGGCCACCCAACCGTCCGCATAGAAGTTTCCGACCAAGTGCCACGCGCTATTGGTCGAGTCCCACTTCAAAACGCCATCGCCGAATTGGATGCCATAGGAACTTCCGGTAGAAAGGGTGATGCCCTTGCTTGCGTATAAGGTAAGGTGGTCGTCCGTGTCCTCCTTGATATAGGAGTAGTCACCGTCACCGAAGCGGAGCGTCATCCCGTAGTTCCCGCTATTCTTTAAACGGAGGTCTCCCGTGAGCGTACCGCCCGTGAGGGGGAGGTATCCGCTCAACATAGAACTCACGTCCGAAGAAGTAACAGCGCCAAGGTCCGAAGCGAGGATTGTCCGGTTCGCGCTACCATCGTAGGTCTTGCTTCCGAACGTCAAGCTGTACGGGTTCTTCAACGAAGTGGGGATCTCGTCGAGATAGGCGATGTTCTTCGTGGTGGAACCGTAGGTCCATTGGGGACGGGCCACGCTGTTGTAAGTGCCGCCGGAAAGGTATCCGTTGGAGAACTTCAGCTGGCTCACCAGGAACTGGTAATCGCTTCCGCCCGTCTTCAATGCATAGCCGGATATGTCCTGGTGCTGCGTGAGGTAACCCATCGAGCGGTGGTCGCCCCAGCTGTAAGCCTCCTCGCCGTGCGTGATGTAGTTCCGGTATGTGGAGGTGATGGAAATCGTGCGGGTTCCCGAAGTGGTGATAGCCGTCCCGGAGTTGGTGATGCTAATCCCGGTTCCCTGGGTCAAGGTGACGGACGTGACCGTTCCGGTGTTCTTCGTGAAGCCCCATCCGGCCACAGTGCTTTCGGTCGGAATATCGGCCGCGGTGATGTATCCCTTCGCGGAAATCCAGCTTTCGAGATCCGAGATCTTCGCCGTGGTGATATCCGGGATGTGTGCGACGTTGATCTTGACGTTGGGCTTGTCCGTGTTGTTCGTCAGGGACTCCCAAACCCGGTCGAGGTCCGTACCGCCACCGCCACCACTTCCGCTTCCTACACCACCGGCTGCGATCCATCCGTCCGCGTACACATTACCGCGGAAGTGCCAGGCGCCAATCCCGGTACCGCCAGCATTGGGTTCCCAGATAACCATGGACGCCGTCTCGCTGTCGGACGCGACAGTCGCCTTGATCGAAGAGATCCCGGTCAGGGCCTGTGCGCCAGAGGACGATTGCACCCGGGAGGAACCGATCCACATTGCCGGAAGGGCGCTGAACTGGAGGTTCGTCTCCTTCGCCCAGGCGGGAACAGTAGGGTCTGACTCCGTGTAGGACGTGAGGTAGCCGGCCTGAGAGTGGTCACCCCAGCCATACGCCGTCTCGCCGTGGTTGATGCGGTTCTGGTAGGTTGTGGAGATGGATATGGTCCTGGAACCCTGGTCCGTGATTGCAACGCCCGAGTTGGACACCGTGATGCCCGTACCGGAAGAGAGCGTGATGGAGGACACGCCGCCCTTGGAGTCCCAGGCGAGGATCTGGGCATCCGTCACAAGGCGGTGGTTCGCATCTGCGGACAACTGGGAAAGAGCCGTCGGAACGGAGGAGGCGAGTGCGTACCCGTTGAGCGCACCGTCAAGGAGGAGCGTCTTGCTGTTCCCATCGACGATGAGCGGGATGGTGTAGCCGGATTGGACGCCCCAGGACACATTTGTCCCGCCGCCACCTCCGCCGCCCCCGGTACCAACACCGCCGGCCGCCAGCCAACCGGGAACCCACAAGTTCTGATATGGGGACTTTAGGGTGATGTTGCCGTCTCCGTCCAGCTCGAAGTAGGAGTTCTGGAATTCCGTGGCGCCGTTGTACGTCTGCGGGGACTCGGTGATGCTCGTCACCGGCTTGGACTGGATGGCGGGCGCGGACTCCGACTCTGTGAAGGTTATGCGCTTGCGGTCCCGGAGCGTCACCTTGTAGGTGGGGATGGTGGAATCGCCCTCGTTGATCGTCAGGGAGTCCACGATGACGGCTACGGGAGACTGGCCGATGATGTCGGCGTCCTGGAGCGTCATGTTCTGGCCGGCAACGATCGTCCGCCCGGTCCCGACCATGAACTTCGCGTCGATCTCCGGCACATATTGCCACCTCTCAGTGGCGGTGTCGAGGAGGAGATTCTGGGCGGCCCGGAGCAGCCTCAGCTCGGCGATCTTGACGTACTCCTCGGGCATGGCAATGTCCAGGAGGACGAACTCGTCTCCGGACTCGATCGGGAAATTCGAATTCGGGAACCACTGTGACAGCGATTCGTCCTCGGAGCGCGAGAGTTCCAACGTCCACGAATCGGTCGTGGACACATAGGAGCTGGAGAGGATCTGGAAAGTCCGGCCCTCGCATTTTCCGGAGCGCATCGCAAGCGTCTTACCGTCACCGAGGGCGGCGTACTTCTCGATGTCGAAGCCGATCTGGCGAAGGTTGACGGTGAAAGTGTTCGCGCGGTAGAAGCTGGCGGACGTCGACGCCGTACCCTCGACGGAATATGTGTACGCGGTGGACGTTGTCGGCTGCGGCTTCGCCAGGACGAAGCGCGCCTCGAAGCGCACCGTCTGATTGGCGAGGAACGTCGACTTCTGGACCGTGAGCGTGGTGACGCCGACCGTCCACACAGAAGAGTCGGGCGTGTCCTGTCCGAGTCTGGCCTCCCTTTCTCCAATAAGCGTCTCCGTGCTTCCGTCCACCTTGTAGGCCCGAAGGACGATGCCGGCGTACCCGATCATCGTGGTGACGGTGCCGGAAAGCTGGCAATTCAGCCTGAGCGAGAACGTGCCGGCGTCCGGAATGGTGACGGTCTTCGAGTAGAACGGATCGAGATACGCTTTGATGGCCACCGGGATGGCGGGGGAGATGGTGCCGCTGTCCGTGTCGGAGATGAGGTCCGTCTCGGAAAGAATGGACGACTTGCCAGAGTCGCCGGCCATGCCATCATCCGTGGGAACAGGCGCGGAGAGGATCTTGTCAACGCGCACGTTCCCGTCCGGATAAATGGAAGAACTCGGGACATAATCCGGGTTGGAGGACCGAACCTCGTCGATGGTCACGTTGCGGACCGTGGGGTAGATCTCAGGGAGATCCCCGGAGCCGTCGAAGTAGTAGGTCCTCGGGCGCAAGCCGAGCGCCGTGATGGACGCCTGATCCTCGACGTACGCCTTCGCCGGATCGGGCTTGTTGACTCCGCCGTCCATCGTCTTCCCCCAACCGGGATAGTACCCGGGCTGGCCTTGCGTACCAACGGGGTCGATGGGCAGCATGATGTTGCGGATGTCAACCGAGGCGGCGTCCTTGATGGCTTGCGAATTGTACCAACCCGGGAGCATGTTCCTGGAGGAGCCGTACACGAAGAGCCGGTTTGCGAGTTCGTCCGCATTGGCTACGGTCCTGGTGATGGCCGTAAGGCCGTTGCCCTTCCCGTAGAGGTACGATGCCGTGGAAGAGATACCGCCGCCGCCGATGGTCAGGACGTTCCTCAGGACATTCGCCCCGTTCACCGTTACTTGCTCACGCGTGAACACCCATCCGATCTCCGGCCAGATCTCATACACCCTTTCCAGCGCCCCGAGAATGGACACGCCGGACACGGTGAAGTCCCTTGCCTCGGACATGAGATCCACGACCTCTTGCGATGCACCCATGGCCACGGTCGCGAGACGGACGTACCAGGTGTTCGGGTACATGTCGTCCAGACACGCCTGGAAACGCCTCGCAAGGCCGTCAACGCCCTCGAAGGTGGAGATGGAGGGCTGGGTGGAGAAGTGGATTCTGTTGTCCCCGGTGACGAGGTCGCGGAACGGACAGATCTCGAGCTGTTTGCTGTCGTCGAAGAACTGTACGCCCTGATACACGAAAGCGCCGCCGTACTCCTCGCGGGAGGCCATCTTCTTGAGCTGGGGGACGTTGTAGAGGCGGTAGGTGAGGCCAGTACGGGAGTAGGCAACGTAGTCACCCGCCGCCCAGTCGATAGGCACGGGCGACGCGATCTCGCGAAACTCCAACATTCCCGGCTTCATGTAGGTGCCGGTAAAGGTGGGAGTCCCGGAGTACTTCGCATTGCCTCCGCCCTTCGGTATGACCTGGAACCTCGCCATTACTCTTGGACGGTGATTACGTTGTTAGCGAACGTGACGCGGTCCTGGGGATCGTTCACCTTGAAGGTGAGAGAGAAAATCATCCAGGCCTCGTCGTCAGAGATGTGCCGGGTGTCGACGGACTCTTTCACGAACCGAACCTTGACGTACCCCCGCTCTTGCCAGGAGTCCCAGATCTTGAACTCGCCAGGGACTAGCTTCGCGCGGAAGGCGTCGCGCTGCTCGTTGAGGACGCGGATCGCACTCTTCCCGCTGGCCGGGTAGGCCTTGACGTAGAACTTGATGGTATGCTCGAACGACTTGAAATGCATGGCGGCGACGTACTCGTCGTCGCCGTGTTCGTCATGCCAGTCGTTCCCGTAGGGGTCTTTCACCTCATACACTTCGGGAAACGGCTGTGACTGCGCAACAAGACCGTATGCGCGTGTATCCCACGCTGTTGCGTCGGATGCCGCTTGGATATAGAACGGCTTGTAGTCTCTTATGGTAGGTACATATGGCATCGCCTTGCAATATTAGCAAGGCGAAACCAATAATGCGGAATAAATATTCCGGAATATTCCCTTAGTTCGTCCTTTCCACCCGGACAACGGCCCCCGTGGTACCAGGCGCACCGATGACGGACTGGAGTTCCATCAGGATCTGCTGGGTGTGGAAATCGTTGTTGTAGGAGTTCGCGGCGATCTGGGCTAGGTAGTCGTTCAGCGTCGGCGTCGCGACGACAGAAGCGATGCTTGCAACGTCCTTCCACCCAGTCTCTTGCATCACCCGCATGTAGGAGACGTCGGCCCTGATGGCGTTAATGTACGAAGCAAGTAAGCTGGCGGTCTCCTCCGTTATGGACTTGATGCCGGCGCCGAGCGAATTGGACTCGGCCGTTTCGGACGTCATCTGGCGGTAAGGCTCGAAGGCCTGTAGCGCGTTGTTCACGATCGGGAGCATGTCCTTCGCGCTCTGCATGGCCTGGGCGACAACGGCCATCGCCGTTTCGGCGTCTCCGCTCTTCAGCGCCTCCCTGAACTTCTTTTGTTGGTCTTCTCCGAACGCTTCCTTCAGCAGCATATCCTGGACGATAAGCTTCGCGTAGGCCTTTGCCACGTCGCCAAGGATGTCGGTATAGTCCAGGGCGGCCTGGCCGGCCTCCCACCAGGACTCGACAATCTGGTCCGCAGCGGATGCGACGACGCCACCGACGATGGACTGGCTTATTTCGTCGATCGTCTTCAGGGCCTCCTGGTACTCCTCGACGGCGCCGATGAGCGCAGTTATTTCAGCCTCTTTTTCGGGGTAGAGATTTCTCGCCGCCTCGAGCATGTCTTTGCTCAGGATGCCGTTCTCGTCGTATAGTTCGAAGCCCCTCTTCTCCATCTCTTCGAGCAATCCGCTCCACCTATTGAAGTCGGCATATTCGTTATTCGCCGCTGCAAAGAAGTTTATCCACCACTCCTTCTCGAACGGATTTAGCTTGCCGATTTTAATGGCGATCGCGCTAAACTGAGATATTCTTTCCCGGGCGTCATCGAGGAGGTCGTTGGCCTTTCTCAGGCGGGCCAGGTCGTCCGGGCCGAAGATACCGTTCGACGAGAGACTGTTGATCGCGTTGTTATGGCGGATCTCTTCCCGCAGAGAAACCACTTGCTTGTCGAACTCGATCATTTTCTGCTCGGACTCGATGAGGATCTTGGTGATGCTTGTCAGGGCGCCAATAGCCGCACCGATCCACCCTCCGGCCTGGAAGCCGGCGATGGCGTTCTTTGCAATGTCCGCGATCTTTCCGATCGTGCCGGCCGCCTCGGACAGCCCAGCGTTCCCGGAGGCGTCGCCAAGTTCCTTGAAGGCGTCGGCAAGGTCGAGGACCTGGGACGCCGCATACTTCGCGAGTTTCGCGATGGACTTCCTCTCCTGGTCGTCGAGGTTCCTGAGGCCCTTCTGGATAGCGGATTGAATCTTCTCCTGGAGGGTGTCGAAGGACAGGCCGGTGTCGTACACGGACTTCATCAGGCGGATCATCTCGAGGGTCGATTCCGGAAGCTTGTCTTTCAGCGACTCGAAATCGTCCTCGGTGAGGGTCCTGATATCAAGGCCGAGGCTGGCAAGGAATCCTTCCATTCCCGAGAACTGGTTCCCCATGTTCAGCGCTTCCTTGCTGATTGCCATCAGCTCCTCCTTGAGGTGGGAAAGCTGCTTCAGGGACATTGTCCCGGCATGGTCCAAATTGACGCCGCGGAGCAAATACTGATCCTTTAGGTAGGACTCGGCCAGCCTGTCCATGCTGTTCTGCGCTTGCGCCCTCACATAGTCCTTCTCGGCGTCTCTCAGGGCCTGGAGTTTCAGGATCTCCTGTTCGATGGCGGCCGTGTCGCCCTTATGGGCCTCTTCCGCTTGATGCACTGCCTCGATGTACTTCTCGTCAACCTTCCCGAGACTGGTGTTCAGGTTCGAAATGATCTTGTTAATGTCGTACTCGAAGCCGGTGCCGCTGAGGTTGAAGTCCTCGTTCATCCACTTGCGTAACGTGGTCTGATACTTCTCCAGGGCTTTCTGGGCGTTTTGGATCTCCTTCTGCTGATCCTTCCAGACCTCCTTCGCCTCGTCGGCCTGGCCCCTCATGACGTCGTTCCGGATCTTGATGGCCTCGTTCCGGTCGTACTTCTCCATTTCCTTCGCTTGCTCGAGAAGCATCTCCCAGAAGTCGAAGCGCTGCCGGAGGTCCTTGTTGATGTAGCCGAACATCGAGTCGTCGGAGAAGATCTTCTTGATGGCGTCGTCCTGGAGGCCCATCGCCTTATAGTCCTTATACGCCCGTTGCAGCTCCTTGATGGAGTCGATCGTGGTGCTGATGTTCTGCTTGGCCTTCTGGGACGCCTTGTTGTCAGTAGGCACCCAGGCGTTGCTGTTCTTGGTTGCGTCGTTCACGGCGTTCGTCGCCTTTGCGACGGTGCCCATCGACGCGTTGTAACCCTTCGCGAAGTCTTCGAACCGCTTCTCGGACACCTTCAGCGCGTCGGACGCCTCGATCATGTCGTCGATGAAGCCGTAGAGATCGCCCTGCTCGAAGCGTGACAGCTTGATATTCCGGTCCGCGTATTCCTTGGAGATCAAGTTGTACAGGCCCATCTTGTCGATGAGCGGGTTCCTGTTCGTGATGATCTTCTGGATCGCCGCGGTCAGGCCGCCCATCACGACGTCACCGACGCCGGCCTTCTTGATGACCTCGGCGTTGAACTTGATCAACTCGTTCTCGGCGTTATTGAGGGCCGTACGCTTCAGCCCGACGGTCTGCTGCTTCAGCTCCTCCAGGTACTTGTTCGAAATCGCTTCGCGCAAGTTGTCGTAGGACGTGGTGAGGTTGTCGACGGACACCTTCTCGGCGCCCATGTTCTTCAGGTACTCGCCGTACTGTTGGTTGATGTTGTCGATCGCACCCTTCCTCTCTTCCATGCTCCTCTTTTCGTCCTTTGCGATCTTCATCAGCCGGTCGAGTTCCTTGTTCTCCTCGGCGATGGAGCGGGTGCATTTGGCGATGGCCTCGTTGAAGGCGTTCTGCTCCTCCCTGGCCTTCTTTATCCTCTGGGCGATGAGTGTAAGCACGGTCACGGCGACACCGATAGCCAGGGCCGCAGATTTCGCCGCCGTCATCGCGATGGCGTAGCCCTGGGCCATGTCCTTTGCGGCCCGGATTGACGCGATCAGGTTCTTCAGGTTGGCGATCGCCTGGACGCCGAACGCGATGCCCTGTAGCGGTGCGAGAAGGGCCAATGCGGCGCCGTACGCGCCGATTCCCTTCAGGAGGGCGTTGAATACGTCGCCCATCTCCTGGAGATGGCTCACGAACTCGATAAGACGGTCAACCATGCCCTTCAGGACGCCGGAGTTGGACTGGCCGATGTCGTAAAGGACTTGCTGCCAGACGTCGCGAAGCTTGCCGATCTTACCTTGCAGCGTCTCGACGAGGACGCCCTGCATGTTGTAGAACTTGCCGCCCTCGGCCGTCATGTCCCTGAACGCCTGTTCGACCATCTCGAACGGGATCTGCTTCTTCGAGATCATGTCGAACACCTTCGCCAGGTTGATCGTCTTGCCCGTGGTCCTCTCGATCTGGTCCGCCAGGGACTGCAAGAGCGGGACGCCGGCTTCAGTGAACTGACGGAGTTCGGTACCCTTCAAGACGCCGGCGGACTTCACCTGGCCGTATGCCAGGATAATGCGCCCCATGTCTACCCCAAGGCCGGCCGCAACGTCTGCAAGACGCTTCTCCGTCTCCACAAGCTTGTCGGCGTCGATGTTGAAGGCCGTGAGCTGCTTCGCGTACTTGGAGAGATCCTGGAAGGTGTAAGGGGACTCGAGGGCGTTCTTCCGGAGTTGGTTGAAGATCTGGTCGGCTCGGCCGGCGTCTTGCAACATGGACGTGAGGGCCATCTTCTGCACCTCGAACTCGCCGGTGATTCGTACCAGGCTCGAGACAAAGTTCTTGATGCCGACGGTGCCAAAGGCAATGCCGGTCAACTTCGCGAGTTCGCCCAGGACGCTCTGGCTTTTGTTCAGCTGCGTGTTGATCTCCTGAAATCCGGTCTTTCCCTTCTCCGTCTTCTCGTTCATCTTGTCGAGATTGTCGAGAACTCTCAACAGCGTTTCGTTGAGGGCGTCAACGTCGCCGACCAGGATCTTTTTCCCGGAGATCTCGTCCATCTTGCTGATGATCGTGCTGAGATGCCCGGCCATCGCCTCGGCGTTCGATACGCCCTTCGTGGACACGACGTCCTTTGTCGTCAGCTTCACGCTAATGTCCAATAATTTGGTCACGTCCGAGTTGAATTTCTCGGCCGTCGCCTGAACGGAAGCGATTTTCTTATTGAAATCAGTGTCTTGCAGTATGACCCCGAAATTCAGGTTGTCAATGTTGCCGTCTGCCATTGTTATTCTTTGTTAAATAGTTCTGCGGTTGAATCGTATGGGATGTCACCTCGTTCCTTCGCGGCCTTTCGTTCTTGCATCTTCCTGTTCGCATCTTCCTGTAGCTTTATCACCTCGTCACTCGCCTTCGTGTTCTTGCTAGGCTCGTCGTGCTTCCTGTCGTGGTTGTATAAGACGTGAGGCAGATCCGATTGCATCAGCTCGATCTGGGCGCATGTCAGGATGCAGCGGTATCCGAAGTTGCGCTCCCACCGTCCGAGCCTCCAGCGGGGCCTTCCGTACTCTGGGAAGTCTTTGACGAAGGCTGATTCGCTGCCGAAAGAAGTTCTGCTCGGTATTGCTCGGCTTCCTTTTTCGTCATCTTCATCAAGTCCGTCCTCATACCCGTCGAGAATTCCATAACCGCGTAGTGTGCTAAAACAGGAAGTTTTTTTTTACCCTCTGATATGATGGGGAGCATTTGCACTTCGTTGTACCTAAAAGCCAGCCAGCGCCAGTAAAACCAGTAGAAGAGCCGGATCTTGAGGTCGTTGTTGAGTATCATCAACGCGGCCTCCTTGAACGCGAAATACGGCTCTTTTGCGAGATCTTTCAACGAGTCAGGGGCGTCTTTGACCTTCGCCGACGCGAGATCGCGGTCAATCCATACCTTCGTTATCCTCTCCATTGTGTAGGGCTTGATCCAACGGAGACGGACAGTCCTTTTTGTGCCTTTAATCGGTACTACGGACACAGAGTTGTTCACTATGTCCAGATACTCTATCCTTTCTAAAAGGGACGGCTGTTTCATGGTTTCAAATTAAAAAGGGCGCGGGCACTCATGCACCCGCGCCCGGTCGGTAAGGTTAAGGTAGGTTGTACACTAACCGTTGGAGACCACCTTCTCGGCGATGACAACGTCGGGCTGGTCCGCGGCGAGGTTCGCCAGGACACGACCGTTGAGGCCGATGTACCAGATCTTGTTGTCGGAGTCGTAGGCGATACGGGCGGTGAGGGAGACGCGCGCCATCGTGATGGCGAACTGCTCGTTCATGTCCGTGATCATCACGGAAACCTCAGTGGTCTTCGGCTCGAGGGTGAAGCCGGGGCCGGAGAAGTTGATGGGCGTGGTGTCCGGAGTAGCGACAGTGAAGTTGGAGTCGCCGACCTTCTCGAAGAACTCTGAGAGGGCGGCGCCGGCCATCGTCGGATAGTTCGCGGAGAAGGTGATGTCGCCCTTCTCAACGTCCATAGCGATGGTCTGGAGGCCCTGGTCCACGCGGATCTCGTCGATGCTAGGCTCGGACCAGTCGATCGTGAGGGAACCCTCGACGGAGAACAGGAGGCCGGCATTGGAGAACGTGGAGGCCGAGAACGTGACAGAACCGTCGGTCACAGGGGCGATGTAGGTCTTGGAGATACCTCTCGCAAGCTTCGCCAGGAGGTCTTTGGTAAAGGTGGATTTGTTGATAGCCATGGCTTATGCTGATTTAATGATTACTGAAAAACTGATAATCCTGGTGTGGAACCCGAAATCGTCTGCGGTGTCGCCGACGTAGCGGGGAGTGTGGTCCGCAATGTACTTCCCGATCCGCATGGGAATACCGTCCGTGAACGTCTTCTGCATGTGCGAGAGCCTCGCGGAGTTCTTCATCTCCCTTACGTCACGCGCGAAGAGGTACAGCGAAACCCGGCACTGGCCGAAAGCATTCTTGTCCGAAACGCCACCGGAAACCTTCACCACGGCGAAGTCACTGATGGAATCGTCGACCACCTTCGGGCGGTTGTTCCAGACGTGGTCCGAAACGCCCAGCTCCCGGATGGTGTCCGCGAAAGCCTTCTCAATGTCCGTTATGTCGAAATCGTTAAGCATACTATCGTACGGGTTTGAAAAAATCGTGGAAATGGGCCTTGACCTCGTCTATGGAGTAGTTCAGGAACTGCATTTCCAAATCTACGCTATACCAATCGTTCGCCATGTCCGAGAGGACGATCCCGACCCATCCCGTGCTTTTCACGCTGTTCACCATCAGCTCCAAGCGGCCGAGGGCGTCACCTTTCGGCGTCCACTCGCCCTTGGACTGGGAGACAACTTCCATGACCCTTCCGTTGTAGACGAGCGCCCACCCGAGGGTGTCGCTTTCCGTCTCATGGGCCATCCCAGGATGGTGCATATCGTGCGCCTCATGGAGATAGTCCAACGCTGCGTTCATCAGCCCGTACATCCCGTCCATAACGACCTTGTCCTTTGTCTTTTTGAGCCTGGAAAGGGCGTTGCTGATCGTATGCACGTTTGCTTTCTCGAGCGACGGCATGTTAGTTCATTACGTTGTCCACCCAAAGATTCGTACCCCAGTTGTAGGTAGTCATCTTCACGACCTTCACGCGGAAGGTCTTGGTGTAGTCCGACATGATAAGCACGGTCCCCGAAGGGATGTCGGTCAGGAGCATCGGGCACGAAATCTTGTAGTCCGCAACCCACACCTCGCCGGAGGTTCTCATACCGCCGGTGGATGTCCGGTAGCCCCACGGGATCTCCGTCATCGCCTTCGCCTGGAAGGAGCCGTCCGAGTTGCGGGCGGGGTTCCATTGCGGGTCGTACACGGTGACGTAGATCTCCTTCTCCCCGGTGATGGGCTTCCCCTCAGAATTGGTGATAGGAAGCCCGTTCTCGTCGAGTTTCTCCTCAAGGATACGGAAAGTATGGGGCCAGCGCGGATTGTACATTAATACAAGGGTTTCAGGCTGATTTTGGTCCGGAGGTCGACGGTGGGTTCGCCCCACTTCGCGTAGAGGTCATTCGCCATCCGCAAGAGCGCGTCACGGTTCACGACGTTTTTGATCGCGACGTAGTGCGTCCAGCCGCCGTCCGCCTCGCCCTGGGTTCCCGATTTCACGGAAGAAACGGCAGCGCCGAAGTATGTGTCCGCAAGGATGAGATCCCGGGTGCGCTCGTCCACGTCCGAGACCAGGAGGTCGTCATCCTCCACGCCCCGGTGAAGGAACGTGGCATAGATGAAGTCGTCCGAGAGGTCCAGGATGAGTTCGGTCTTCGCCCGGAGCCATCTTGCGATGGTCATGGAGTCTACGATGCTTGCCATTTCTTCCGTTGGATTACAGGTTTGTCAAAGGCGTTTAGGCGTTCGGGAAGAGATACCACATGAACTGCGGCACGGACGGGATGACCAGGGAGGTCATTTCCGTGTTGTAGCTCTGGCACTTCTTGACGTAGTCCACGCCGACGGTCAGGAGCAGCTTGCCGCCGTAGAAGGAACCGTACTGGCCACCTTCGATGGCGATAGGCTCCACGGTCTTGACGATACCGATCTGGCCGTCCGGGACCAGGACCCACACGTCCTTGTTGAAGGCGGGGACGTTGGCGCGGGTGAAAGCCTTCTCGGTCTTGTCGATGCTCTCGATCGGGACGAGGGAGTCGATAGCCTTGATCTCCACGCCGAGGAGAGCCTCAAGGTTGCGCTTGAGAACCTCATAGGGCTGGATGCGGGCGTAGGCGACCTGGGCGGTAGAGTCGGAAGCCGGGAGCATGGCGGTGCCGATGACGGACAGGACCTTGCTGTGGGCGAGGCACTCCTTCAGGTAGTCGATGTTCACCTCGAAGTGGCCGCGGATGCCCTTGTTGCGGGCGACCTGGACCATATCCTTCAGATCCTTGATGGGATCGGCGGCGGAACCCTCGTTGGCCTGGGTGTGGGTGGAGGAGGTCCACCAGCGGGCCGTGGAGGTGAGGGTGGTCTTGTTCTCGGCGGGGACGTGGTAGTCGATCACGACGTTCTTGATACCCTTCGGGTTGTTCGTGGCGTTGATGACGAACTTGCCGGCGGAGACGGCCTGGTGGCGCTGATAGGTCAGGGCGTTGGTGTGACCACCGATGAGGTTATCCACGGTGATGAAGAGCTGCTGGTAAGCGATCTCGGCGATCTGGGCGGCCGAAGTGGACCGACGATCCTCGACGAGCTTCATCTTGCGGAGTTTGTCCTCGTTGAAGTACTCGACCTTCTTCATGCGCGGGATCTTGCCCGTGAAGGACTTCAGGCCCGGGGTGCCGTCCGGCAGGGCGGGGGAGTCGAGATCATAGTACTGAGCGGTGGCGTTGAGGCCCACCTCGCCGAACACTTGCTCGAAGGTGAAGTCGGTCTGCATGAACGGCTCGAAGACGAAACCGTCGAGTTGCAGGGCGTTGTACTTCAGAGCAAGGGTGTTGTCCAGGAAGGACTGGATGCTCTCACCAGGGCCGAGGGCGCGGGAGAGGAGGTCGTAGAACTGAATGTTGTAGGTATCCATAGTGTATTCTCCTATTCGTTAATGGTTAGACAAGCACCTGGATGACATTCGGGACGGCGGCCTTCATCGCGGCGGCGTAGCCAGCGCAGGGGGTGAGGTCGATGAGGATGCCCTCTCCGTGGAAGTCCACGACGGAGCCGGAAGCGGCGGCGGTGTAGGCAGCGACGGAGGCGGAGTCGACCTTGATGTCGCCCATGTAGACGTCGTTGTAGAGGTAGCCGTTCGGGACAGCGATCTTGGAGCTGGCGAAGTTGAGGACCAGGCTCTTGCCGGCGGCGGCGTTGATGTTCACGGTCACGTCGATGAGGGACGCATCCGTGCCGTTGGGAGCAACGGCGGTGATGGCGGTGGCGTTGCCGTTGGAACCGAAGGCGGAGTTGTCAACGAGTTGGAGGTAGTCACCAACCTTGGGGATGTAACCGTAAGCGGCGGCATCAACGGGGTCGAGGGTGAGAACGTAGGTGTTGGTTCCGGCGGTGTTCGCCTTCACCTTGAAGGTGATGAACGGGGTGATGACCTTGTTGGTCAGGTTCACAGCCATTCCGGCGGGGAGGTGGAGGCCCGGCTTCAGGAACGCGGTGGCGATGGTGCCGCCAACGGCGTGAGGGGCAACCGTACCCAGCCACACGGGGACATGGCTCTGGCCGACTTCGTTAGCGGCGGAGCCAAAAGCGTTGAAAGAGCTGAATTTACGCATTGTGTTGGTTGTTAGGGATTACTTTTCCGTCTGCGGGAGAAGCCCTTGCTGCCGGAGGAAATCGTTCTTGCGGTTCAGGGCGGTCTTCGCGTCACCGAAGGCTTGCCCGCCGAGGCCGGGAACGGCTCCCTCACCGAATACCTCCTTGTAGGAGGCGTTGTAGTCGGTCTTGAGGCGTTCAACCGCGGCGTCCTCCGTCTCGTTCTCCTGAAGGGCGAATCCCTTCATCGTGGACTTGAGAATGCCGGGGTTGGTGCATCCCTCCTTCTTCAGGCGAGCCATCACAGACTCCTGGACGATCTTGTCCGCCTTCTCCTTGTCCTCACGCTCGAAGCGTTCGCGGAGGGCCTTGGCCCATTCGGGTTCGGGCATCTCCTTGGGAGGCTCCGGGGGAGTGGGAGGGGTCTGCTTCCCGCCTTCGGGGTTCTTCTCCTTGTAGGTGTCGAAGGCGCGCTGCGTGTCGGTCCGTTGCTGGATCTCCTTGTCGCGCATCTTCATCAATTCGCTTGCGATGAGTCCCATCGTTTCGGCATCAGCAATACCTTCCTCAATGGCATCCTCGCTTGTGACCGTCTTTTCCTTCGCGGAGGCAATCCGGTCGATAGCCTCATTGCTCAATCCAAAGCGCTGATACTTCGTCTTGAGCGCACTTGCGATTTTTTCTTTCATTTTCAATGAACTTTAGGTTATGAAATAGCCCGAAGCGGAAACGAACCTAATCGCTTCTACCCCGGGCCTGGATGGTTATCAAGTAACTCTTGTTAGCCTCTGTATGCGCTCAAACGGCGCTATTGTATGTCTTGCAATGCAATCTCGCTGATTCGCTTGCAATGCGGGCAACGAACCGAAAGACGGAGCCGCCCGGAGAGTTCCTGGACCCTCACGGGAAACGGCTTCTTACACAGGGGACAGTTGATCTGGACCCCCTTATTCTCCGTCTTTTCGTTCATACACGGGCAAATATAAAACTACGTTTGGGATATCTCGGAATATTTATTCCGGAAAATTCCACTTTTCATTTCATATTTGTACCGAAGACGCTTTGAGCATTGAAAACGGACAAAACTTAACGTTGCAACATAATGAAACTCAAGAAACTCTCCCTGGCCCTCTACGCCGCCCTACTCGCTTGCACACCCGTCCAACAGATGCAAGAGGTAACGTTCCACGCACAGCTCGTTGAGACCGGGAGTATGACCCGGGCAACGGACCACAACGAGATCCTCGACCTGATTGAGTCAACCTACGTCTCCTTCCCGGTCGACCTCTACACGAACGAGGAAACCAACACCTACACCCGGATGGAGTTCGGACGCTCCTATACCGTCCCGGTAGGCACTTTCCGGGTGACCGGATACAGCACCCCGGAGACCATCGGCCAACCTACCTCCAACTACCGCCTTGCGAAGACCCCGCTCTTCTACACCAGCTCATACGTCACGATCCAATACGGAACGGTTGAATACGCCCTCCCGGTGGAAATCCGCTCGGCGGCCATCGTGATTGACCGGAATGAGGTGAGCAAGGTTGAGTTCAAGGGCCAGACCGGCTCATACATTACGATGACGGACTCCGACTTCACATATTCGGACAACTACGGGGTCTTCTTCATCAACGGAACCATTGAGGGCCAGAACAAGGTCTGCTTCCAGGTCACTCCCAAGACCGGGGCGAACAAGGTGACGGAGTTCTTCCTTTGTGCGGTGGAAGTCGCCACGGGGAGCGCAACCTACGCCAAACTTGAGGGAGGAAAATACTATGTACTCCACCCAAACCCAGTCACGGAGTTGAGCGGAGTTTCTTTTACTATGGACGTTCCCGCTTGGGAATGCGGTCTTGAGTAATAACAAATACAAATACTGCTATGCCATCTAATGTAAGACAGCTCTTGGAAAATGGGACTCCCATTTATCCGATCACCGAAAGGTCGCTCGTCATAGGGCTTCAGGATGCGCCGTTTGAATACTACGTCCTTGCATGGGACGGCGCCTCCACCCCTGTAGTGTCGAAGATCCCGGCCGGCGTTGTTGTCACCTACAACAACACGAACTATACCGGCACCCTCGCTGCGAGTGCTACCACGGCACCGTACCTCTACCTCGTTGCGTCCACCACCCAGGCGGGCGAGTACGATCGTTACATCGTCACCAATAACGGAAACAACACCTTCTCCTGGACGCCGGTAGGATCTACCGCGCCCGTGACTCCGGTTATCGTCGACAACCTCACAACTAACGATGCCACAAAGGCTTTGAGCGCCAAACAAGGCAAGGTCCTGAAGGACGAACTCAGTCAGTTTGAGGCCAAACTGAATGGGGTAGCACCGAGTGAAGTTGAACAAAGCCCGACCTATACCCCGTGCAGATATATGACCGTTGACGGAGCGATGTCCGCGCTAATCACCGGAACGACCTACGCATATTGCGACCCTATAAGTATTGCAGATGTAACTTCCATCAAGGTAAAAGGCATACTGAATGCGGCATCATTTGGCGGCATCTATTTCGCGAACAATGCGACCATACCGACATCCTCCACACAAGCCAAGTTGCGGGTAGTGCAAGGATATTATCACACAACATCAACCGCGGGGAATGTCAACGAGGAGATGACATTCAACAAGACGCAGTTGGATGCCCTACGCGCACTTGGTGCGACCCATATCTATGTCGGGGTATATCAAGCCGGGGCGAAGGAAATGGTCTTCGGTTATGACGGGAGTACGGGACTTATTGACGATTTCGATGCCCTTGAAGATAGGGTGGACATAATCGATGGAGATGTAACGAAATTGAAACAAGACATCTCCAAAGACGAGGCAGTTTTGAGGGATAATGTGGGCATAAAGTTCGACCTTGTTGGATACTACAACGAGTCCGGTGAATTTGTTTCCGCGTCCTCTTTTAGATGCACCAAGAAGATAAATCTCACTGGTGTAACGAAACTCAAGGCCATCTACACCTACGGGGTTGCCGCCGCCCCGAATGTATGCTATTTCGATTCCGACGGGGCATTCATTTCTGCCGCTACTTGGAACTCCAGACTTTACAAGGAACTGACCACCGCAGACTTCCCGGCGGGTGCGGCATACGCAACATTTTCCACCCTCCAAGCATATCTCGGTGATGCGCTCGTTATCTTGAACGAAACCTATTCTATAAACAACCGGATACAACAACTTGTTTCGTGGGAAAATAGAACGGGGGTTTGTTATGGCGATAGTATCACGGCACAAGGCAACGATGGAGTAAGCGGATATGTCGGGATTCTCAACCGGGAAATATCCTTCTTGAACTTGTATGGCCGGGGAGTCGGAGGTCAGTCATATATCTGGAACGATTCGGCTTGGTACACGGAAGTCGGAACAAAAGGAGCATACCTTGATAGGTATCTTTACGATGAGAACGGGAATAAACTGACATCCGTTATTAGTGTAAATTACACCCAGGAACAAGTGGACAATATCGAGAACGCGCTCGGTAAAACCATTGAAGTTCATCGTGGTTGTTTCTGCTCCTGGGATAGAATCACCGCGATGATTCCGTCCACCATTAAGAACTATGTGGAACTCATCATCTTGATGGGCGGAACGAATGACTTTGCAAGCAACCATCCAATATCTTCAGGAATCCCGGAATGGTCTTCTGCCAACACAACGGACACGGACTGGGTTGCCGCAGACGAGTATAACGGTGGAGACTATGACCTTTCTACTTTCGTGGGTGGTCTTATGTCCACGATTATGAAGATGACGGCCTGGTGTCCGAACGCCTTGGTGGTTGTTGTCGCACCTTGGGGAAACTACAACACCACAACGAAGAAACAAACCGAGAACGGAAACGGGAATACAATAATGGATTTCGCCTTAAAGGAAAAAGAAATCGCGGAATATCTCGGTTGTCCGTTCGTTGACATTTCAGCAGAAGCCGGTGTAAATCCGTTCAACGCATCTTCCTATTTTTCGGATGCCTACCACCCCAACGGGAACGGTGCAAAACTCATCGCACGGGTGTTGATTGGAGGACTTCGCAGAATACCAGCAAGGTTTGACCCGTCTTTCTAATCACTTTCGGCCCTAACCAACTGAGTTAACACGATAGAATGACACCGCAAACAGTCATAGATGAA
>Ga0326511_10000288_pt1 | contig 42484 bp, 44 predicted proteins | sample 0_2496_0518_D_FD_203701 | JGI IMG/M metagenome (GOLD analysis project Ga0326511, IMG submission 203701) | Bovine rumen microbial communities from UC Davis, California, United States - 0_2496_0518 | ecosystem: Host-associated > Mammals > Digestive system > Stomach > Rumen | place: USA... | reverse complement strand
ACCCCTCTAATTGATCCATCGTATCTCAGAATACGATTTTGTTTTTCCCGAACGCGCTCTTGCCGACCGCCCGATCCAGCGTCATGGCGTTCACCAGACGTTCGAATTTCGGGTCGTCCCGCAGCTGCGAAATCAGGTCGTTGTAATCCAGGACGCGGTCGATCGGGATGTTGACCTGCAGTTGACCAATGGTCATGCCGCCGCCGTTTCCGAATCCGGACGTGGACGGGATGGAGATCGAAGATCCTGCCATCTCGCGCATCATCTTCGCCGCTTCCAGGAAGTTCGCCGTGTCGCTCGCGTTCAGCATCAGTTCCGGTTTACCCTTCGACCCGTGCACCGCGGCAAGTCCCGTGTAGTCCACAAGACCGCCGGTGGCGTAGGCCTTGACCGCGCCGGACGCTCTCGCCATGGCCGCGACCATGTCGTAGATGTTGCTGAGCACAACCTGTACCGAGTTGATCTCGCCGGACATATGCTCGTAGTAATTCAGATCCGCGCTCAGCGCCTGCGTCATCTGGTCGGTCATCGTGTAGCCGACTTCCTCGCCGACGTCGATCAGCGTGTTGCGGATGCTGTCCATATTGATGTTCGTGCCGGTGATCATCTCCTGCATCAGCAGGTCGATGTTGTCCAGACGCTGATTGAGGTAGTCCTCATACTCGTCATACATGTCGTCAAGCAGTTTCTTCTGGTCGCTGATCGAGCGGTCCCACTCGGTTTCGCGGAGCTCGGTCTGCGCTTTCTCCAGATTCTGCGTGAGCTTCTGTACGCGGGCGCGCGTCTCTTCGGACGCGTCGTTCTGATAGGCGGACAGCTGCTTCTGAATCGAGGCAATATCCGCCGTCTTCTCGGTAATGGACTTCTGATACTCGTATAGGTCTTTAGCCGAATCAAGGCTGTCATTATACGCGTCAATGAGATCCTTCAGCGCATGCAGTTCCATATTGATCCCGTTCTGCACCAGATCCTTTACCGCGTTCTTTTCTCCTTCCGCCGACAGGATCGACTGCCGCTGAAGTTCAAGCAGCTGCTCGCGCCGCTCGATGAGTTCCGTGTCGTACGGGTCGGACTCCAGATCCTTCTGGATCTTCTGGATCTGCTTGGCATATTCGTCCGCCTGCGCCATGTACGCGTCATAGTTCACCGCGTGCATGCCGACGGTCGCCTCGCCGAGATTATTGAACTGCCCGTTATCCTGGAACAGCTCGTGGTTCGACATGAGGTCGACGAAGAACTGCGCCTCCGCCGTCATCTGGCTGAAGCGTTCCTGCGCGTAATCGAAGTACGACCAGTCGAGCTGGCGGATCGTGCGCTGGTACTGGACAAGCTGGATGTTCGCATCCGCGATGGCCTCTTCAACCTCGTTGATGCTTTGCTTCATTTGGTACCAGGCCTCGGAGTTTTCTTCGATCTCGCCGGAGTCCATGGCCTCCTTGAACTTCTGGTTAAGCTCGGTGAGTTCCATGTTCAGCCGGTTGACCTGATCCGCCTGGTTGGAGACGAGCTGCTCGTAGAAGGTCGCGCTGTCGAGATAGCCTTTCGTCTGCGCCATTTCCAGATTCTTGCTGGTCATGTTCGCGTCATGCTCAATCTGCGCAAGCTGATTCTCAAAGTCCGTCTGCACCATGTCGAACGAATCGACATAGAGCTGCGCAATGTTTTGATGGAGTTCTTCGAGCGCGGATTTCGCGTCTATCGCTTTCTCATACCATTCGGTATATTCATCTATCTTCTTACGCGTGTCATCGTCATACTTCGTGATATCAATGGTGCCTTCGCGCACATTCGCCGCGATGCTTTCGCTGAGCCCGACGCTGTTGGCTTCCTGGATATAACGATCGTATGCTTGCTTCTGAACTTTCAGCTCGTCAGTGATATTAGTGATCTGATCCTTCGTGTAACGCAGCCTGGTATCCAGCTTCTTGAATCCGCTGGATGCGATCTTCTCCAGGTCCGCAATCGTGCGCTGCAACCGGTTAATACGTACAGCAACCCAGTCCACCTTCTGCGGATCTGACATGGATGCATAATTCGCCCCGCCGACATAATTGCCGCCGCCGCTGCCGGCATGCCCGCCGGAATTAGCATTAGCGTTCGCATTCTCACGCCTGGTTCTCTCATTTGCATCTTGAATCGACTTTTGCCTGACTCGATATAATTCGGCTTCCAGTTTCTCCTGGTCTCTTCTGGCTTGCAGATACATCGACTCATAGAAGTTATAATTGTTCGTTGTACCGTAACCGAGACCACTGCTGTCATCGTAAGTGTAAGTCGTGTAAGTAATCTGTTGCGTACTCGGATTATAATAGTACCCATTGCCGCCTTGATTCCGGCCTGTTGTAACAGCCGTTGGGGAACCAAGAGCACTGCGGTTTACACCTGCATTACTCGCACCATAGTCATCTGTTTTTGTAATAAGAACAAACGACCCGCAATTTGAGCATCTCGTTGCAGTAGCAGACAATCTCGCTCCGCAGTTACCGCATATTTTGTATGCACGCGCCTTCACGGTTCCGCGGAACAGACGACTTACAAGGCTGCCACGCCCGACGTTTCCTTGCGCCAGCGCCTTCGCGTTGACATTCCGTTTGCCACGGAGAATATCCTTCGTCTCATCTGCTGTGAATACAATCGCATCGGCACTCAGCTTGACGAACCCAGGCCGGCCTCCATTGGCAATAAACGCCCTGCCCTGGTCTGAGATAAGCTCAGGACCGAGTTCGTTGACGAGTGTATCGCCGCCGTTCTCGTTCTTACGTTTTCCATCTGCGCTGGATTTCTTCTTTAACGACGACCATTCAAACGGGACCTTATTAGAATTGTCACCCTTCGGCTGCGCTTTACCGCTGTTCGTGTTGTTGGAGATATCCGTTGAATACTCAAAATTCCCCATCACAGGCTGAACAAGAAGCCGTCTCGGGTTGCTGTCCAGAAATGCCTGGAAATTATTGAGCATATCCGCGCCCTGATTCAAGAGTCCCTGTTCATCCGGCTTTACTGGAACGACTGTCGGATCTTGATCCGCTTCCTTCTGCATCTCTTCTTTGGCAAGATCCAACAGTGAGCGGTATTCTTTCGGGTCAACCGTCAGCACGCCCTGATCATGGAGTGAATCCAGAATACGTAGCATCGTGGTGTCGTCCGCGTCCGCATACCGTTCAAACGACGCCTTGATGAAATCCTTAACGCCTTCACGCGCGTCACCTGCTGCATTTGTCAGACTGCGTAACGAGTTAATCAGTTCTGTATTCTGCTTGGTATCTGTAAGCAGCTGTGAGCCATATGCGTCAAGATCATCAAGTAATGCGTCAAGTAGAGGTTCCGCGATTCCGATCTGATCGGCAAGCGCGCTGAAGTCATCAATCCAGTAATGAAGCCCGCTGTCATCACGCCAGACATCGATACCGTCCAGCGATGCGATGTTCTGTTCAAGATACTGCAGCAGCCTCTGCCCGTAACCATATGGATTGTCTGCGTCATCATATCCGTTTTCTGCATTGCTGTCGTCAAAGATGCCACGGAAGAACTCGGCCTGAACGGCTTGCGCCAGATTGTGTGCGTTGCGCCCCATTGCATCAATTTGCTCAGGAGAGAATACCATTTCGTACAATGCCCAAGCCGCCCTGGAGTCTTCTCGCCCTGCGTCGATCTCCTCCATGGCCTTTTGCCAAGCATCCTGCATCTTCCCGGCGATATCACCGTTATTGCCGCCTTCGAGCGCTTTGTTGTAATTATCGATTGCGTTACGTGCCCGCTCAATCTCGTCGACCATGGTGCCCCATTTGTAGATCTCTGCATCGAGCCTGGAATTACCGCCGGTTTCTGATTCCGCCGATGTGAGATCGCTCATGCTGTCACCCATCTGCAACATCATATCGGTCAAATCTTGTGCGGTATACCTGCAATCAAGCATCCAACGGCGCAGCTTTTCGCCCTCTTCGCGTGTAACCTGTTCGCCCCTTGCGAGACGCTTCAGTGCATCAAGATTGCTGCCGTAACGCTTTTCCAGATCTTTAAGATCAGCAGCCCACTTCTTTGATTTCTTAGAATTACCGTCAATACTGTCTGTGAAATCTGCAACAGCTTTCGTGAGCGCTTCAATGAGTTCTGCGTCCTCTTTCGGGTTAAGCTTCTCAATAACGTTTCCAATGTCCTGGAGTACGCCGTCAAGCTCTGTAGTTCGCTGCTCCAGATTATACAAGGCGGTGTCGACATATGTCTGGTCTGTTTTAGACGCCTTATCCCCGCGACTCTCAAAATATTTCTGCGCATCCTCAAGATCTTTTTGCGCATTGCGATAATTATCTATAGCGTTCTGTATCGTCTGTGCTAAAGGGTATTTATCAGTATTATTACCCAAAAGAGTATTTGCTTTTTCTACGGCAGTATCATGAACCTGTTTTGCTCTGTATGCCTCAATACCCTTTTGAATCTCAAGTTGCGTCTCAAGTAGTGTGTTTTCTGCTTCCAGCCTTCTAAGCTCAGCTTCGTCTACAACCGTAAAATCTCCGGTACGATATAACTCTTCAAGCTCGCGAATGCGCGTTTTATTTGTTTCGAGTTTTCCGTTGAGCTCATCGACCTTTTTACTTGCTTCGTCCAGAAGTTTCTGTGCAAGCTCAAATGACGGGTGAGCTTCATCGTATCGTTTCTTCAGCTCCTTTACGATTGCGACGAGACCTGCGATACTTGCGACAATACCTGCAACAGCAAGAAGCTCTGGAAGCATTGCAAACGCTTCGCCGAGTTTCAGTACGGTTTTAGTTACGCTGAGAATTGCGCCTTCAAGCCCGCCGCCTGTAATGAATTTCACAGCCGCAAGCCCACCGAGCGCCGCAAGCGCGACACCAACACCGCCGATCTTATCAATCAATGCCGTCAGGCCTTCGATGATTTTTGTGACAATATCAACAACGCCTTTGGCAAAATCGCTATTAACGACTTTCATCGCCAGCTCATCGAACGCCGCTTTCAGGGTGTTGATATGAGCCTGAATGCTCTCCATACGAATGTCGTATGCTTCCTGCAGTTCGCCTGCACTGTCTTTCATTCGCTCGACGGCGTCCTCAGCAGTGCCGAACTGCGTCATGAGGCTCGCAAAAATATTCTGTTGTCTTGTACCTGCGAGCGCCTCAACGACCGCTGCCTGCTCCATAGAGGTCATTTCGCCCCAGACGGCAGCAATGTCCTTGATAATCTCGTAGGTGCTTCTATATTGTTTGGTTTCTTCGTCGATCAGACTGACGCGGTGCTTCGTCAGGGCGTTGATCATTTCCTGATACTTCGCCTCTTCGACGATCTCGCCCTCGTCGTCCTCTCCGGTCGTCGTCTTGCGGATACGCGCCGCAATGGTACGAAGGCCGGTGGAAGCCTTGCTGATATTTTGTATGGTACTGTTAGCTGCTGTTAACAGTGCAATGGATTCTTCAAAGCTGTTCCCGGCAACATGCAGCATGCTGCCGGCGTTGTTCATACCTTCGGCAATCTGAGCCACTGAAATTGGGAAGCCGTTACCGACAAGAACCATCTTATCCATAACGTCTTCAATATCGTTGACGCCTTTGTCGAAAGCTTTGATAATTGCCGTGATTGCATTCTGCGCAGACGATGCGTCGATATCCATTCTGTTACTTGTTGACCGTATGTTCATACGGCGGGCAGGCGATTTCTCCCTGCCTCTCACGCTTATTTGGCTTATACGTGAGTTCGGACTGGATCTTCACCCTCTCTTATGAGTAGGGGGATAGCGAAACCATACATGTTACCATGCATGGTGTTACAGTCTCTACGGGTTCAGAGTATTTATGATAGTGTTCTTGATCTTTGCCTTATTATAAAAATATGGAATCTCGATCAAGGAGATTCCGTTATCTTTGCAGTATTCTCTTTTGATCTGATCGCGCAGCTGGCGATCTTCAAATGTGTCTGTGTCATCACAGAACCAATCGACTGGCTGATAATGCTGTATTCCCTGGTACTCGATACAAACATTATAGTCCGGCAAAAAGAAATCAAACGGCAGTTCGCGCTTGTATTTACAATCATCAAATCTGTGCTGCGGATCAAACTCTATATGATTCTCCGTCAATACCGATTCGATAAAGCGTTCGCCTTTCGACTTGAAGCGCTGACATCCGCAAGAACAGACCGAACCGTTCAGCCAGTTCGGCCCGTCAACAACGGTTTCATTTCCACAGTCACAGACGCACCTGTATTTTGTGTGTCCTCCCGGTATCGGGATACGTTCAACTGCGGTAAGAAATCCAATATGTCGACCAGTTAAATCTGTTCTCGAATGTTCGCCTGCGTGATCTCTTTTATAACATCCGCACGATTTTGTGATGCCCTGCTGCAGACTGCTGTATGCAACCCACAGTTCATTTCCGCAGTCGCATTTGCAGTAGCATCTTGTACCGGACTTAGCCCAGTCCATTTCTGTGACAACCAGACGTCCGAATCGCTTTCCTGTCAGATCGATTCTGTTTACGTTTGGCTCATGCAGCTTGCACCCGCATGACTTTGTGGCGCCTGTTTTCAGCTTATACGCTTCGACGTCCGTTTCGTTGCCACAGTCACATCTGCAATGCCACATGGTTCGTCTGCCATTGTTTGGGGCACGGTACATTACAGTCAGCATATTAAAGCGCTGACCGGTTAAATCGATTAGTTGTATATGATCACTCCATAAATTATTTCTTAAATACTCTGTCTTCCCTCGGTCTCTGAGATAAAGCCAATTCTCCTTTGACCGATATAGCTATCTTCTTGCTACATATTACTATGTAGTTAGGCAATATAAATACCTACACTCTGCAGCATCGCTGTGTATTTACTCAGGATCGCCGATTCATCCATCGAATATCCCAGCCGCGCATACACCGTGGTTGCGTCGATCAGGTCTTTGGTCGCCTGAGCGGTCTCCTTCGCCATGGACGATACGCGTTTGCCGTATGCGTCCATCTCCGCACCGGAAGCCCTCGTGACGATCTGCAGCGTGTTCATCGCGCTGTCGAGTTCAACAGCGGTTGTGACCATCTTCTTGACTTCGCCAACGGCCTTGTAAACCATCGCCGCGAGGCCAAGCGAATACTGCAGCCGCGAAGTCAGCTGCTGCATGCCGTTGGTTACCCAGCGGCCGACAAGACTGCTGTTCGTCTGCAGCGCGGTGCTGTTCTTGGAGTATTCCTCCGTACAGTTGCGAAGACCGGCCGCGACCTCGTCAAGATTCGGGTCCAGTTCATCCAATTTGCGAAGAAGACCTTCCACCTCTTCTTTGGTACGCTGGATGCCTTCATAGTGTTCTTTCGCGTTGGCGATCTTTGCTGCCGCCGCGTACTTCCGCTCCGCTGCCTCGCATTTAACAAGAAGACTATTCAGCTGCGTGGTATAATTCTTTTTTCGGTTCGCGTTCTGCTCTGTCTCTTTCGCCGCTTTCGCCGCGTCGCGTTCCGCCTGCGCCTGCGCTTTGGTCGCTTCCGCCTCCTGCTGCTTCGCCTCTTTCGCGGCGCGTGCGGCCTCGGCCTCTGCTTGCTTCTTCTGGGTAAGTTCTTCGGACTTCTGCGCATGCTCTGCTTCTTTTGCCGCTGTATTTTCTACCGCAAGTGCGTATTCTTTCTGACGCGTCGCGATCAGCTCATTAATTGCCGCAACCTGCTGACCGGAGAGATTGTTCTTATTCTGCGCATCCGTGAGCATATTGAACGCGGCGGTCGCGTCATTCAGCTGCTGGGCAAAACCCGCATATAGTCCTGACTTTGACGCCCAGCCGGCATCCGTCATGACGACGTCTGCGCGCTTTGAAGGATCTTTATTCTGAGCTGAAAGTAAATCGTAATACTGATTAACCGCGCGCTTTGCGTCATCGTACGCCGTGCGTTTGATAGCAGCTTCCGCGGCCTTCTGCTCCGAGGCGGCAATTTTGGCAGCGGCGTCTTCTGCCGCTTTGATCTTGCGCTGAGTGGCACGCTCTTCCGCATCTGCCTTTTTGTCTGCGGCCGCCATCGCAGCCGCTTCTTCTTTCTCCCAGGCCTTCTGCGCTTTATCCGCCGCTGCCTGCTGTGCATCCAGGCGTTTATTATATGCGGCTATTTCACGATCAACCTCTGCCTCAGTCTCTGCGGCGGATTTATTATGCATACCCTGTTCAGCACGGTACGCCTCCCACATCGCATCTTCCTGCTGCTTGATCACATCAGTATGCTTTGCGGCAGAGCTGCTCGTACCGTTGGTAGCTTCCTTCTCACGCTTCAGCGCTTCTGCCAAGAGCTCCGAAATCTTGCGCTTATCATCCTCTGCCTTGGCCGCAGCCTCGGAAGCTGCCACATCTTCCTTCTTCGCCTCGTTGCTTTCGCGATACGCTTCCTTCTCCTGCTTGACCTTCTGCGTGACCTGATCGATTGTCTGAGCCGCACTGTCAAGACCGGAAAGATTCGGCCCTGCAACCGGCGTATTCGATACCCCCTGTATCGTCTGGACAAGTTCCTGAAGATGCTTGAACGCAGCATTACTGACGCTGAGATTATCTTTGTTAAAGTTGGAAAGATTGATCGTTGTCAGCGCGCGGAGCTTATCAATATCAACGCTGCTCCCGGTAATCTGCGGCAGGTATGTCGCGAGGTTAGACATACTCGCCTTGCTGACACTTAGGTTGCTGAATCCGCTAAGATTTACATTTGTCAGCGTAGTAAGCGCAGAGAAATCCATATCCTTGGACAGCTGTGCAAGACTCTTGAGAGAGCGCGACAGATTGTCCATCTGGTCTGTATTCACACGGATATTCGCCATATTCGGCAAACGCCGCAGTATATCAGATGTTAAGGTAAGCCCCTGTACGTCAACGGTGGCAAGTTCTTTCAGCGCCGTGACGAGTCCGGAAATCGCAGTACGTTCTGTTTCTACGCCATTCCCGCCCGCTGCAAAAGAGTTAAGTAAATTAACGACAACATTCTGCGCCGCTCTAAGCGCCTCGGTGTCGCCTCTGATCTCTTCGCTGTCGCCGAGCGCCCTATCCAAAACGGTATGCCCGTCTGAGCTTCCAAAACCGGCGTTGCCGACCGTATCCTTCAGCTCTCTTACAATCGATACAGTCTCCTGAACGGCAGACTCCAGATGACGGATTTTATCCTCTCCGATATCTTTGGTGCTCGACAAATCAATAAGACTTCCGTAATCTTCCTTCAGGCGGACAATTGCGGTACTCGCATCCATGGATCCGCGCTCAACTGTATCAAGAACGGCTTGAATCCCATCGTAGTCTACAGCTTCATTAAGCCCGCGCCATTGATCGAATGTGCCGAGCTTGCTTACCTCGATAAAGCGTTTTACTTCTTCGACATTGCGCTGTACAACCTCGTTATATTTCTCCGCCTTGTTTGCCAGCTCCTGATACTCGTCGCCGTAAAACGTCTCATTGTACGTTTCCTTCATCCGGCGCTCAGCTTCGGCCGCTTCTTCAGCTGCTTTCTTATAACGATCAATTGCCGCCGCCGCTTTATCCTTTTCCGTGTTGGAAATGGCAAGCGCTTCATTCAACTCTTTGATTCTGGTCTGAAGCTCTTCCGTCGACGTGTTCATCGTGACGCCCTCGATGATGCGTTTTACGTTAGCGCCCCATTCTTCAATGACGCGCCCGGACGTCACAAAGTCCTGTACTGCCTTCGCAGTGATGCCGTCAAAGCTGCTGCTGCCTGCGACGGTCTTCGCGCGCTCGACAGACTGCATCACGCTGTCGTATCCGCCTGCGATTCCCTTCAGAACATCCTGCAGTTTCTTTCCGTCCGCCTGCGCGATTCCTTCCAGAGCGTTAAAATCGTTTACAAGTGATTTTGCAAAACTGATATTATCCGTCTCTTTCTTGAATCTCTGCAGCGACGCGGCAAACTTTGAAGACACGTTGGACAGATTATCAAAATACTGCCCGAGTTTATCGCCCTTTACGATCTGGTTTAAACTCCCAAGGAAGTCCGTAATGGCCTTTTTCGCTTGAGGGTCCATGGTAGCGGTAATAAGAATATTACCTTCGCCCATGAAATCGCCCTTGGTTAATTTACCTCCGTTTACACCAGCCACACAATCACCTCCTGATTAAAACCATTTAATATCGTTAATATGTTGCTGAAGAATTCGGATAAACATTGGCCGCCCGTTTTCGCGGATATAATCCGCTCTCCGCTCTTCCCATGTTTCGTACGGCGACGCAGATTTATAGGCTTCATCGCCCCAGCGCCAGTATCCTACAGACGCCCTTCTTCTGGGACTCCCCATAGTCTGGAAAAGCCACGGATATGGCGTCCTCCAATGCGGCGTGCTGACACTTTCACCGTTATGATCCTCGCCGGATGCGCCGCCGTGCCAGCCGTATAAAAACGAAGATTTATATACAGTGCCATAATCGCGCTCAAGCGGCGTGGCCTTCTCCGGATAAAAAGCCCATTCAATCTCGTCCGGATTCTCCGTAAACTGAATCAGATTGTAAAGACTGTGATGACGCACATAAAACTGCGGCACATAATCTTCATAGTATTCCTGAATAACCTGTCTGTAGACCTCTCCAAGTTCATTCTTCACTTCACGAAACAATTCTGTCAGGGCGTCGTCGACGGCCTGATTGATCTTCTTCTGTGAACGCTCGATAATCTTGTCAAAGAACCCGTCGATATCAACATTGTACTCAAACGTAGCGGCCATCGACTCACCTCCAGTTATCTGTCAAGATACATTTTGATTGCTTCTGACAGCGCCTCTACCTGATCCCGATTAATGTATTTCAAAATCGTACCGTATAGATCGGTTCCGTATACCATTTCGTATTTCTGTTCAGCCCCTTCCGGGAGCTGGACGTTGGAATAATAAGTGATCACAGCACACCGGAATGCGAAGTCCATAACCTCATAGTAATAACCCTCATCAATCCAGCACGTCTGTAATACCGCATCCGTAAACTTCGCGGCCTCTTCTATGGAGATCATTGTTCTTACGGTGAGCGGAAGATTGCCTTCCCACTTAACCTGAATAGCCTCTTTCTTTGGAGTGACTGCGGCGCAGAGCTGCTCTGCTGTAATCCGTTGTATCTCTGCCGCTTCAGTTGTGGGAGAAGTCCTCCCCGGAATCGGATGCTTGAAAACGGGCCTCGGATTACTCGCCATCCGTAGCCTCCTCGGCCTTCGCTTCTCTCGCCTTGTTCTGCTCCGCAACGACCGCCTGCACAATCTTCTCTTCATCCACGCCGTGCTCACCCAGAGCGCCGACCAGCTTCTGAATATCCTCGGTGCTGACGTTGTTGAACAGATCGCTGACCTGCTTGCCGACGTCGTTCACCGCATCCAGCATCCGGTTCACATCGTGCTCAAACGCCGCACGGTTGGCGTCCAGTCTCGCGTCGATGCGGTCCTGAATCGCGTTGTTGATCTCGTCCATCTGATCCTGGTCGATCACCTGCAGCATCCGGAACCACAGATCCGATCTGCCGACGATCTCATACTGATGCTCCACGTTGTTCTCCGGCAGGCGCACGTTCGTATACGCTTCCACGCAGCAGAGCCTCAGCGCGAAGTCCCGCACCTCCGGGCTGTATTCGCCGTCCTCATTGAAGCAGGAATCCGCCACCTTCTTTACCATCTCGCAGACCAGTGCGAATGGGATGCGCTTCTGCACCGTAAGCTCCTCACCGTGAAAATCGACGGTTTCTTCGGCAGGGAAGTAGTCGTTCATAATTTCGTCCATCTTTTCAATCGAGATCATTTTCATTTCTTTCTGTGCCATTTCTTTTGTTCTCCTTTGTATCGTATATTTTTACCAGTATCTCCGTGCGCGGTCGTTCCGGGTCGACATCGCACCTCAACGTCAGTGATCTCAGATGCCTGAAATCATCATCCACAATAAAACCGGACTCGACCAGTGAATCCGTGAAAAACTTCGGAACGGAGTTATCGGTATCGTGACGCCGATGTGTCTGATAATATGTCGTGTAAATCATCTCGCATTGGTCAATGCGTAGGTTAGTGTAACCTTGGTCTTCGATAAACCAGACTCCGAAGTCTTTCCATTTTTGTTTGAGCGCGTTCATCATCGGGCGCTTCATGATCATCCATTGATTGATGCTCTCGTGATACGGGTGCGCGAGCGGCTTCTTGTTCGCGCGCGGGTGCTTGACGAAGTAGCATTCCTCTTCGTACCGGCGGAGCGTCTCGTCGTCAAAAACGAGTTTGATTGTCCTCATTCCCGCTCCTTTCTATGTAAAAAAAAGGAGACAGCCTGAGCTGCCTCCCTTCTTATTTAGTTTCCCTCTACCGGGGCGGCGTCTTCGGCAGATGCCTGTTTCTTATGACGGCGCTTCTTCTGCGCCTTCGCCTGTGCCGGAGCTTCTTCCGGTTCGGCAGCCGCCGGCTCGGCCTGTACGGGCTCAGCCGGCAGCTTGCCGCGAGAGATCAGAATCTGCCGGAGGTACTCTTCGCCATGCTCAGGCGAGCATGCGACATCCTGCCAGCGGAATTCATTGTTTAGATTTGGCCGCAAAGTATGACATGCTTCGTATTCCTTGCCGCATACCTTGCATACTTTTATTCCGATTGCCATAATTCTCCGTCAGTCTGTGATCAGGCTGCGTCGGCGGCGTTCTCGCCGAACACGATCATATCCCAGTAGGTGGAGCCGGCACCGCAGGCACCGGACAGACCCTCGGCCTCGAAGCTGTGGACGCTCTGGTCGTCGCCGAAGTCCAGAGAGAACTCGCCGTTGAAGTCGGCCTTGGGGATATGGATCTGCACGCGATACAGGTTCGCGCACTTGTCTTCACCGATGCAGTCGACATAGAGCTCGCACTTACCGGAGTAGACGTCGCTCTTGTTGGACAGAACGTCGGCAGCGACTTTCCGCTTGTAGTACACAGCGATCTGAGTACCGTTGGCGATACCGGAGAAGGTAAGGGTCTTGGTATCGGGATCGTAGGCAAACTTGCCCTCGGCAGCGGCGGAAGCCTGCTCCAGAGAGGTGCGGATGGTGCCGATAGTCTCCAGAACGTAGAGCTCCACGATCTCAGCGCCGGCGGTGCCGATGCCCTTATACTTCGTCTGAGCGGTGTTGTTCTGGACTTCCAGGAAGTCGTACCACATGACGGGCTCGGCGTCCTTGCTCTGGAACTTGGAACCGGTCTGCATCTCGATCAGACCGAAGCTGAGCATACCGTTGGAGCCGGAGATGGTCATGGTCTTGTTACGCTTCATGGAGCTGAGCTTACGGCCCTGCTTACCGGTGATGTCGACCTTTTCCTGACCCTGGGCGATGGACGCGGACTGCAGTTCATCCAGGGTGAACAGGAAATTGCCGGTGGTGATATCGAAAGCGTTGATGGTCTCAAGGCTGGTAATGACAATATCTACCATAATAGTTTCCTCCTTAATTATTTATGAATCAGCCAGTTTAAATCGTCCTGGTTGATCTTCTTCGGGTCTACCGTTCCCGCGTAGATCCCGTGCATTTTATTGTCGTAGTCGATCTTATGCTGAATCTGACGGACGCTTTCGTTAAACTGATAGATCGTGAGGTCACGCACCCCGCGAAAATCATATTTAAACTGCTCCGTATTCACCATTGCTACGATCAGCTGCTGAAGCTGAGATTTCTCCTTACGTCTCTTGCGGCGCTTGAGTTTCTTTCTCGCTCTTTCCAGCAGGTATTCCTTGGCTTCCTGATTCCCGGGCTTCCGGACGTCCTTCTCCAGATGATGAATCTCGCGCAGCGTTGTGGCGATCTTCGTCTGTACGACGCGGTCGATCACAATGTCGTCCGCCTCATCATAGATGACAGGCATGCCGGACTCGATGTGCTTTGCCAGTTCAAAGCGTTTCAGATCGAGATCTCCGAAAATCAGTTTGGTATCCATTTCACGGATGGTTCCGAACAGGATCAGAAACAGCTCATAGTCATTGATCGTGGTAAAGTCCACGCCCATATCGTCGAGCTGCACCATGAAGTCGATCGGCATTGCCGTCAGCATGGATACCATCGCGTAGTAGTCGTCTTCATGGTCGAGGATATCGCCGACCGTCGGGACCGTGATGCTGATCTGTTCTGTGACAGGGATGCTGCTTCCGTAAAGCAGGCAGGTTCCTGTCATACGCCGAGCCTCCGGTTGGAAGGCCACGGCCTGCGGTCCGGACTCGGATGGTTCCAGTCCGTCGCGTCAAAGATCATCCGGTATCCCTGATAATCCGTCAGCGGTGCGAAGCTGTCCAGCTTGAAAAGCTCAAGACTGCCCATGCCGTAGTTGTGGCTTCCGTTGATGGTCTTCGCGATCTCCATGACGAGACGGTCCGCCCGTACGCCGCCGTCCGGCAGGAAGAACAGACTCTTGTGCGTAAAGACCCAGATGTAAATGATCGGTGTATAGATCATCTTGTTCGACGGCGCTTCCCGGCGCTCCGACATTCGGTTAATACCGACGTTGAAGCAGAGGAAGGTCGATCCCTGTTCAATCGTGTCAGGGACATGCTCGAACGGGAAGATCTGTTTCCGATACAGCGTCTCGATGCTTTCCTGCGGATCCTGTTCGTATTTATCGCTCAGCAGCCGCACGATCTCCGGATTCTTCGAGAGATCGTCCAGCAGCTGATTCTTATAGTTTTGAAATTCGTCCAGATACATTAGACCCAGCGCCTCCTTCCGGAGCCTTCCGCGGGATCGAGCGGGATTGCTTCGGCCTCCGGTCTCAGGACCGGGTTGCCGTTTTCATCCGGCTCGTGCAGGAAATGCTGATAGTAGTCGGCGATGCCGAGTTCCGTGTTGTCGTCGTCCGAGGTGTCGACCTCCTGAAGGACGAATTTGTACACGCCGTGTCCGCCGTAGACGCCGGCGAACTTCAGCGGTTTTGTCAGAGCGTAGGCGAGAATCTGATCTCCGCCGAGATCATCCACCAGGAAGCGGTTCTTTCTGCCGAGCTTGACGGTCTTGGAATTTTTCGCGATGGTGATGGCGATACGCGAGTCGCCGCGCGTAGTGAAGAACGTGCGGTCCTCAAGCTCGCCGGTGAGGTACTTGGTGCCGTCCTCCGTTACCACCCACTGCTCACAGATCTCATGCGCCGCCGTCACCCACTTCAGCAGGTAATTGCACTGCAGCATCTTCGATCTGCGATAGATGGTGTTGTTCGCGTCCTGTTCCGTCACGAGCCAGTACTGATCCATCCAGTGAACCAGCGACCCGTTCTCAATGTCTTCGCCCGGCATCGCCATGATCATCTTCTCGTTCAGATTGTCCGAGTTGATGATCGCGACGTTTCTCTCATACGGAAGCTCGCCGTCGCCCGTCGGAACGTTGCAGCTGACTTCCGCCGGAAAGACAAACGCCTGCGTATACGACAGATTGTCCGGCAGATGATTCTCGATGCTCCAGATTTCCCGGTTCAGATGGGACGCGCGCCTTGTGTCGCCGTGTACGCCCATCCTCGCGCCGTACGAATCCCATGCGCCCAAATCACTCACCGTCCTCTGCGTACCGCCTGCTCAGCTTCTCACAGATTCCGATGCCCTCGAAGACAAGCTGTTTCACTTGCTCCACCGGGCACTCGCTTCCGTGCTCATTCAGATAATGGAGAATGTTCAGCAGGCTGCCGTAGTACGAGTCGTTCTGAACCTCTTCGATCAGACCGTACCCGCCGATCAGCTCCGCCTCCAGTCTCCAGATATACTTCCCGAGAGACTCCGTCTCTTTCTCTCGCATCGGGAGAATCTTGTAAACTTGATTTACGAGAGTATGGAAGTAGTTCTTCAGCAGCTCCGCGTTCAGCTCGCCGCCGATGCTTGTTTTTGCGCTCACAGGTGCAGATCCGACAGATCACCGTGGTTATAGCTGTACTCACGGATCATCTGTGTATAGTCCTTCTGAGCCCCTCTGTAAGCGTCCCCGACACGCTTCAGCAGCTCTGCAGGGGAATACAGCGTATAGTCACGCGTATTCAAAAGGTTCTGCAGCAGATCCTGCTGGTACACAAAAGGCTTCAGCCACTGGACGACCATCCCCTCCGAGATGATGTCGACCAGCTCGTCCAGGTCTTCGTCACTGACGTCAACCTGATAGACGCGCTCATCGTCATCCGCGGTGGTGAAAAGGTCAACCCGGCAGTTCTTCTTAAAGGCACTGACCGCCCTTTTGCGGAAACCGTCAACGATCTCTGTCCTGATGTTATCGTCGAGCTTCAGCATCTCGAACTCAGAGATCTTATTTAAAAACGCGTTCGTAAACGCGTCGTAAGGAATGCTCATGCGCGCCTCCTTACTTTTCGATCAGATCGATACCGAGCGCTTCCTCCAGCGCGGCAATGACCTTCCTGGAATCAATCTCCCCGGAGGCGATCAGATCCTTGGACCGGTACATCAGAGATTTCTTCTGTCCGTCGGACATTTCCTTCACAACCTTCTTGATCTCTGCCGGCGTCTTCTGGAAGATCTCGTCGAAACCTTCCACGTTCACCGCGTTGCGGTAATAGTTGCGCACGCCCAGATAATCCAGAACCCAGTCATAGTCCTCGTCGAACATGAACCAGTTGTTGATGAAGAATTCCTTCCCGGTGTTCTTCGCGTTGCGAAGTTCCAGAAGCTCAATGTCTTGTTCGTCCCCGAAGCTGTCCCAGCGGAACGCCTCGCCGGTTCTGCTGCTCACATAGATCAGCATGCCGTTGAAGCCGTTGCGGACCGGAATGTACTGATGCAGGTCGACCTCCTGCGGTTTCACCTTCACGGGTGCTTCCGCCTTGGTCTCCGTATTTGCGGCAGGAGTCGCTGTCTTCGCCGTCGTTCTTTTTCTTGTCGTAGTAGCCATACTCTTTCAGCATCCTTTCATGCGGTTAATGTAATGCGCCCGCGAAGCCTGTGCGGCCTCGCGGGCATAAGAATGGTATATAATCAGATTACCCCTGTGATCAGGTCATCTCATAACGGCCGATGCCGGAATTGCCGCCTGCGAGCAGGATGCCCATTCCGTACTTCTCGCCGTACAGATACTCCTGAGACAGATCCTGGTTGTCGAACGGATCGCCCATGTGGATGAGGCCTTCGCCCTCACGCACGACCTTGATGGGCTTCTCGTCGCCGGCAACGATGGTGAGAATCTTGTCGTTCATCAGGAAATTGGTGGAACCGACCTGATGACGCTGAGGAATCTCAACGCACGGAGTGCCGTAGAACTTTCCGAAGTAGCCGAGGTTGTGGATCTCGTCCTTGGCAGCCTGAGCGGGATCTGTGAAGATGCCTTCCTTCAGGTTGCGCAGCGCCTTCTTGGTGCCGATGATGGTGGCCTGACGGCCGCCGGAAGCGGCTTCTACGTGGGCGATGAGGTCGAGCAGGGCGTTCTCATTGTAAGCGCCGGCGGCGGGGAAGTAGGTGGTGCCGCCCATCTGAGCTGCGGTTGCGTTGCTCCAGAGAGCATAGATCTTGTTCAGCATGTCGCGGCGGAAGGACTCGGCGACCTTGTTCACGAAGACGTTGAAGTCGACGCGGCCTGCAAGGATGCGGTTGAGCTCTTCATAGATCTTCACGACATACAGATCGGTCTCGATCTGGGTCTCGGTCACGCCGCCCAGGCGCTGACGACGGATGGCCTGGGTACCGTTTGCGGCACGGGACACGGTGAAGAGATTGTCGTCCTCGACGAGGAACAGGGGAGAGTCGCCCTCGGCGACGTTGCGGTAGTCAACCAGGTTCATGAAGTACTCGTCGCCGACGAGACCTTCATGGATGATGGCGGGGATCAGCTCTTCGATGATCGCGAAGACTTCCTGACCCTGTCCGCGGCGCATTGCCTTATAGTCCAGAGTGGTCTTGCCGCCGTTGGCCTCTACGAGAGCCTCGCGGATAAGATCCTGGGACTGCTTTACAGAAAACTTCTCAACGCTGCCGTTGTAGCCGTCACGTGCAACTTTGATCAGTTCGTTCATATCAAAATTAGCCATTGTGCTATCCTCCTTTTTCCGGTTTTGGATTAGTCAACCTTGATGACGTAGAAGGTATAACGACCAACGACGTCGATCGCGATGACTTTGCCGACCTGCGTGGAACCGCTGGTAGCGGAAGCCGCAACGTTCAGCTTGGTGCCTGCCTTCAGCTCGACTACATTGCCGATCGCGGGGCTGGCAACGCCGTCAAGCGCGTCTTTGGTGACGCTGAAGATGTCGCCGGAACGCAGACGATAGGCGCGTGCCGCATGACCCTTCACATTGTAGAAATCTTCGAGACCGCGGAGACGCTCGTCGTACATCACTTCAGGAGAAGCGACGAGAACGATGTTCTCCAGCTTGTCGTTGGCGGCACAGGCCGCGCCGACAAACACTTCGCGCTCATAGATACCGTTGGTGGCGTCGATCGCCATCAGGGCGCCCGGCTTCAGGACGTTGCCGTTGTCGATATCAGTGGGGGTGCTTCCGTTTGCGCCGAGATACTCGATAGAGATCAGGGCATTGCTGTCGCCGGTGCCTTCGAGGCGATCCAGGCGTACGACTGCATGATTAGCCATATTCATATCCTCCTTAATAATTATTCCGCTTCGATTCCGAAACGGGCAAAGAGCCCGCCATAGGGCTCCTTTGTATAGTTGTCCTCATCGCGGGCAACTTTCAGCTTCGGCGTTTTCTCTCCCATGGAGAACTTCGCCGGTGTTCCGTTTCTGCCGCGGATCGCAAAGCATTTCTCCTCCAGCGCATCCATGTCGCTGTAGTCTTCGCAATGCGCGCGCAGATCCTCAAACGCTTCGACACCGATCAGGTCTTCGAACTGAGCAAAGACTTCTTCCCGTGCGCTCTGCAGCGCCTTCGATTCGGTGTCAGCCTTAAACTGGCGAAGCTCGCCAAGCTCTGTCTCCATTGCCGTAATCGTGTCGGAGGCGGCCTGGTATTTCTCGTTCAGCTCCGCGCTGGACTGAAGCTTCTCTGCCATGCGCTGGAACGTCTCCGCAAACGGGGACGCCTGTTCGCCTTCTTCAAACGGGGCGATCACATACTTCATCCGCTGCTTGCTTTCAAAGTCGATCACGACGTTGTCGCCGTCCATCGCAAACTTGAAACCGTACAGCAGCCAGTCCGTGCAGTCCCAGCAATAGACTTCACCCGCGTCCAGATCGCAGTCCGCGTAGCAGTAGCGCGGCCAGGTCCCCCAGTCGTCCGTCATGGTCTCCTGTTCCAGACTCCGCATCACTTCATTCAGCACATTGCCGGTGAGTGCGAAATTGTCTGCTTCAGGCTCCGCGGCGGGTTCAGGGTTCTCTTCCGGTTCGGCGGGTTCCGGATCCGCCGGCTCCGCCTGCTCTGCCGTTTCAGGCTCTTCGGTCGCTTCGGGTTCGGCTGCCGGTTCCGCGGCCTCCGGCTCTTCCGCCGTTGCCTGCATCGCCTCAAACTTCTCCGTCAGCTCTTCGAGCGTGAAGTCGTCCAGACTGAAATCAAGCGCGTTTACATCGATTCCGTAGCGCGCGGCCAGTTCAGTTTTCTCGTGCAATACCTTTTCTCCTCCTTCCGTCAGAATGTTTTGTGGGTGTGTATCGTGAACCTCCGCAGAGGGGGTCACCATAGAAAATGTTTCCTTGAGCTCCTGCATCATCTCAGAGAGCTTCGTTTTGAACTCGTTGCTGGAGAACAGCTCCAGCGCGGCTCCTTCATAACAGGGTTCCACGCCAATGAGGCAGAACGCCTCAAACGTGAAGTCATAGATGTGGTAGACACCGTCGATCTTCTTGCCGTTGTTCACGGTAATCTCCATGGATTGCGCCGTGATGCCGTCCTTCTTGATCTTCCGGTACGCTTCCTGCCGTTTCCACAGCAGCGCGTCCACGAACAGGTACTCCCGTTCCACGCCGTCCTCATCCGTCACCCAGTTCCACCAGTGGCGTGCGCTCTCAGGCACAACGCCTACCGGATCGGTGGCGTTGACAATCCGGAACGTTCCGTCCGCGCCCTTGGCAAGCTCCATATCGTGCCCGCCGAGCGTGTCCGTCTCCCGGTCGTAATGGCAGACGATCGGGCAGTTGTGCATCGTCCCGATGCATTTCTCGAAATCCTCTTTGGAGATCGAACTTCCGTTGCGGTTGTCGCCGGGGTAGGCGACGCGCATGACACCCCTGTCAAACCTTGAGTCAAATTCCTTAATGCCCGCGAAAGATGATGCGAACGTAAGATGCATAGTCTCTTCCATCGCAGCCTCCTTCCGCTAAAACGTGAGCTTGTCCGAGCGGATCATGCTGAAGTCCGCGTGCTCCAGATCGAAGCGCACGTTCTCGTCTTCCGCAAAGACCCACATATGGTTCCGCTCATCGCTTTTCAGCAATAAAAATCCCGCCTGCGCGAGCGTATCCCGCGCGGCGGCATCAAATACGTAGATAAACTTTTCCATCAGGCATCTTCCTGATTCTGCTCACCGGACTCCGAAATTTCCCCGACGCCCTTGGTCGGCGCGCCGCCCTCGTCGGTCGCGGCCTCGCTCTCCAGATTCGTCGTGCTGTTCGACATCTGCGTCGAACTCACAATCGGCTTGAAGATATTCTGAAGGTTCAGCACCTTCGTCTCCAGGAAGCTCATGCTGTCCAGCTCCGCCTGCCCGATTCCGTAGGTCGCGGCATATGCGCACACCGTCGGCAGTCCGTAGGTCGCGGACTTCAGGTACGCGTCGCCGACTTCCTTCTGGTTATAGACCGAGACGTTCAGAATGTTCACACGGAAGTTCTTTCCGTAGCTCTGCGCCTGGATAAACCGGTTGATCACATCCCGGATGCTCTTGACAATGCCGTAGGTAATCTCCTGGTCTGCCTTGATGGAGAGCAGCAGCGCGTTCGCCGATGCCTTCTCGTTGTTGAACAGCAGGGAACTGACGCCAGCCGCCGTGAAGATGTTCTGATGCGCGTCGGCGATGTTGTTCGTGTCTCCGGCGTTTGACTTCTCGAAGCTGATCTTCGTCAGATCCATCGGCGTCAGCACCGACCCGATCTCCTCCGGCAGAACGCCGTCGAGATTGCGCCAGAACTCCTTCGCCTTGTCCAGGTCGATGCCCCAGCTCCCGTCGTCGTTCAGCGGGATCTTCATCGCGATCATCGCGTAATTCTCCAGCGCCGTCTTCGTGAGCTTCAGCGTCTCGTAATCCTCCAGGTCGTAGAGCCAGCGCAGGATACCCGCAAACGGCGGAATCGCGTACTCCAGAATATCCCGGTTGCACTTGACCGCGAACGAGTTCGGACTGTCCAGATCGATCCAGCGCAGCCTCCGGTTGTTCTTGTACTGGTTGTACTTCAGCCGGAATTCCGGCGGATAGTTGTCCAACAGCGCCAGGTGCGAATCAAAGTACGAAAAGTCGAAACAGACGTTCGCCACCGATCCCTCGATCGTCGCGATCCTGCAGTAGTCGCTCGGCAGCCGCTGCAGCGTGATGTCGTCGCCCGTCACCCAGAACGTCCCGTAATAGACGTCCTCGCGCAGGCAGACCGTCAGCACGTCCGCAAACTGCGAATCGATGTTCATCGTGCTGAGCAGATTCAGCACGCGCCTGTAGTTGTTATTGGTGATGCGCACGTTCGCCTTGTTCGGATCAATCCGGTACGGCTCCACTACGTACGCCCAGAGCGTGAGCCCGACAAAGTACTGGATCAGCCGGCGGAAGTGTGAGCTCGCGTTATAGATATACTTGACCGCCATGCGAAGCTGCTTCTCATAGCGATACGGGTTGGTGAGATATTTTGCGATATCATCCTTGGTAAACAGTGTGAAGGTAGGCGCGTTGGTGTAGTTGTTCAGGTCTCTCAGGATCAGCCTGTTCAGAGACGCGAAGTTCCTTGAGATCCCGATCTCGCCTGCGAAGTCCTTCTGTTTGTTATTACCACGCGCGGTTCCTCGTGCCGCCATATGTCCTGCTCACCGCCTTTCTGTTGAATGTCTTGGGTGGCTTGATTACAAAAGTATCGGCGACAGACGCGTCCGTGAAGCTGCGCCTGCCGATCCGGTTCTCCAGTTGGATCGCCACGTAATAGTTATAGGCAAGACTGGAATAACGGTCCTTCCGCATTCCCGTCTTTTCATAGATTTTTACCCTGCCGTTGGATTCCTCGTGCTGCAGCTGCACCAGCTCGTTCACCAGCAGCGTCGTGTTGATGTACGGTTTCTGCAGCTGAAGCCTCTCCGGCGGATTCAGTTTCTGGTATCCGCCGATCTCCGACAGCAGCTCCTCCGCGTCATACTCATTCATGAGCAGACGGATTCTTCCGCTTCGGAATCCTTCGCGCAGCAGCACCGCACAGTCGTTGTTCATCTGCGCGCTTGCCTTGATCGACCAGATCACCTTCGGCGCTCCGATCACCGTGCAGCGCTCCGCCATCGCCGGGTCGTTGCAGCAGGAGAGTGCCGGGTACTGTTCGCCCGTATCCGGGTCGACGATGTCTTTTGCCAGCGCGTCGTACACGCTCATGCCGACGCCGCCACAGTCCAGCACGATGTAGTCACAGTCGTACTCGTCAAAGAGCTTTCGGATCACCAGCGCCTGGTCGTCCGCACGCCTGCCCTCCATACTTTCCGTCCAGATGATGTTGTGCGTGTGCCGTCCGGATTTGGTCGGCGTCATCTGGTTGATAAAGATGGCGGTCGCGTCGTTGTTGTGCTTCTTCGAGCTCATCAACGCGATATCCGCCGAGAGGATGCGGAGCTCTCCGGCCGCTTTCGGCTGGATACGCACAAGGTTCGCGTTCTTGGTGCCTGCTACCTTGTCCGCGATCCTTGCCGGATACATCGGGTACTTCAGGTGGCGGTTCTTCGCGACGGTGTCATATTCGAAGAAGGAACCGTCGCCGGCTCCCCAGAACATGGCGTCCATCTCCATGGCCCACTTCACTTCCGTGAAGTCGGCCTCCGACATCTGGGCTTCCACGTCGTCCATCTCAAGCATGCCTTCTTCAACGGCAAGCTGCCACGGCAGGCCGACGATGAATTCCTTCCGCCCGTTCAGCATACGGACAAAGGTGTCCGCGCTCTTCCGGTAGCTCCAGTGATCCTGGTAATAACCGGAGCTGAAGTATAAGGTCTGAAGTCGTTCTTTCTCCTTTTGCGCGGCTTTCTCTTCTTTCGTGAGTTCGGAATAGAGCGGTTCGCGCTTGGAGGAGAGGAACTTTCTGAGAATGGTGTCGATCGTGTCCTTGTCGATGAGGCGGAACTCATCCAGAATCAGAACGTGCGCTCGGTTGCCTCGGGCGGATTCGCCGGAGGTGACCACCTTGATAAAGCTCCCGTTCCGGAAGTACACAATCGCCTGCGTCCCATTGAACTTGGACGCCTTCCAGTCGATCTCGCCCCTGAGCTCCTTGCCGTACGCGTCGGAGCAGGGAATGAGATCTGTCTGTATCTTTTCGAGAATCTGATACGCTTGACCTCGCGTTCCTGACGCGAGGCATATTTTTGAATGCGGATATAAAATCGCCTTGCAGCAGCAGAACACCGCGCAGATCCAGGTTTTCCCCTGCAAATTGTTACCCCATCGGCTTTTTATCCGATAGCTCTTACAGTTTGATTCCTGTAAGTTCAGCATATATTTTCATCCCTATGGGATGGCGGACACTCGTGGGTAGATTATATTTGTTCACTACCTATGCGTTACGGTACGATCCGACCTTTCGCAATCCGAATCGTTACCTCGGTGTTGGCGTCTCAGCGTTCACCGATTTTGCCCGCTTATTGCCCGCATATTACTATGCGGCGAGGCCACATGTTTCAATGTATTTGTCATACTTTCTTGTAAGCATCGGGCCAGATACGTCGTCGTAGATCCAATTCAATAAGGCGCGCACATCATCCTGACGGAAATACATAAGCCTGTGCTTATATTCTTTTTCCGTATAGACTGTGCCTGTTATGCCGATCTCCTCACGGATTCTTTCATTCAGGTAATTCAACAGCGCTATATTACTGTTGGTGAAATGCACCATGGTCAATGGCTTACACCGAGTATGGTCGATGTAGATACAGCCGTCTCCGTCAAGGAACCCTCTGATAAAATCACGTGTGAATAAATCACATCTTGGATACTCGTCAGATTTTGTTTTGCGTTCGACAACTCCGTGCGAGATAAGATCATGAACCATTTTCTTGGAATAGATTCTCAGTACAGCTTCGTCCGTCTCGTAGTGATACCCGTTGAATGTTGTATCGCTGTGCTTGTATGTTACCTTATGTACGCCTCCAAGCGCTTCGGTCAGCTGCTCAAGTAGATAGCCGTCGTTTTTCTGAAGCTCTATGGAGACTTCATAAGTACTGCTCTCGACGTTATTGATCACCCATCCGTCTGCATACAGCAGCCCAAGCCAATATGCCTTATCACCGCTGTCAATTTCCTCGAAGTACCTATCGTTGAATTTTCTGATCTTCGTCAGACCCATACCGTTGATCTTCCCGCAGACCTGCCTCTCGGTGTAATTACCGAGTGCGCTTGCGAGATCACGATATGACATAGTCTGATAATTGTCCTTAATAAATTGGATTTGCTCGTCGTTGAATATCTTTCTCATATATATCCCTCCTAAAAAATTAGGAGGGATGGGAGGTTGCTATCCTCCAAATCCCTCATTGAAACACTTTTCAATTAACCTCGGCTGCCAATGTATACCGCCACAAGGTTGATGTTCATCATATACAGCAGAATCTTCTGAAACCACTTCAGATCCAGATGAAGATAGTCCTTCGCGAACCGATGCATGTTGGCGCGGTAGTACGCCGTCCACAGGGCGACCCCTTCGAGGATCCTGCCATACCGGCCGTTCATCCGTCACCGCCTCCGAAGATCCTGTTGAACAGTTCCTCGTCATCATCGTCTTCGTCCGTCTCTGCGCGTTCGATTCTGTATTCGTTCATCTTGTCTTCATAGAGCTTGCAGAACATGTTCTTGATGCCGAGCATCTTACTCGCGTGCCCGTAAAACCAGATGCTGATCTTCTGGATAATCCCGTCCACATCGCTCAGTTCCGGATCGACGTCCGGCACCGGCTTGTCGTGCTCCAGCCGGTCGATCCACACGCCGTACGGTGTCTTCTCAAACCCGGCCTCGTCTCCGCGCTGTCCAGGCTTCAGATTCATCGAACTGATCAGCTTGTCCAGTGTATTGATCAGCTTGTCCGGCGCTCTGCCGTCCGCCCTGCACTTGTTGATATCGATCTCCAGGCTGCAGATCTGTCGAATCAGTGCCTCCATTCCGACGTCCGGCGTAATCCCGTCCGGCAGGTTGTTGATCCAGTAGATGCGCCGCTGCTCCAGATCCTGGTACATATCCGGCGTATACCCCGGCCCCCAGTATTCAATGACCTCGGTCGGAATATCCTCGATCGCAACTGCTCTGTCTTCCGGCTCCGCACGCAGCGTGCTGTCGTCCGTGGACGCGGGCTGTGTCTCACCGCGCGTCTGCGTCTGCACTGGCTTATCAAAGCGCCACATGGCGCCCTCCGACAGCAGCGTATCGTCATAGCATTTACCGGCGTACTTGATGCTGTTGATGCGCGTCATGTAATTCGTCATCACGGTGCGCGTCGTCGCCTTCAGCTCCACCGTGTCGAAAATCTGCTCGTTCCAGTAGAGATCAAGCTTCCTGCACATCTGCCGCACCGCCTGCTTGGCGTCTCCGTTGCACTGTTGAAGATAGTCGAGATACATCGTTTCCACGCAGTTCTTGCAGATTGGCAGATACCCGCTGCCCTTGTACATCGCCGCGTAGCTGACCGGGAAGTTTCCTCTGCGTTTGCCGTACGCCGTCGCGCAGCGGCAGCAGATCGCTTTCTCGGATCCGACTTCAATCGCCACGCTTATTCACCGTCCTCGATCTCATGGAAGATGGGGAGCGGCTCATTGATCTTACGGTCAATCAGGGACTGCTCGTACACCTGCGCGCATCGTTTCAGATCATTGCCACAGAGAAAATGCGGGACATACCGCCCTTCAACCTCAACCGGCTGACCGTCCATCACATTGCGCTGAATCCTCGGCTTGCGGTAGCGCAGGCCGAGCGTGCCGAAACCGCGGATGCTGATCTCTTCGCCGGCCTTGACCGCCTCCTGGATCACAAACTGCAGCGTGTCCAGAATCGCCTCAATGTCGTCCGCCGTGTAAAGCACGGTCTTGTCAATCTTCTTTACCGTAAAGTCCTTGTGATTTCCCTCGTCATCCGAAATATGGAAGACCTGTTTCGGGATGGAAATCGGCTTACGGATGTCGTTTTCGCGCATGACTTCCGCCATGCGCCGGATTAGTTCTTTTCTTACCATTTCATTCACTCCTTCATTCCGTCCGGTCAGAGGTCGTCGAGAGATTTCTGCTCCGGCGCTTTGATCTCGCCGTCCTGGAAATACATCCCGATCTCCTCGTCTGCATCGATATCTTTGTAGATCCGTACCATATCTGCGGACTCCCAATTCACGATTGTCTGGATGACTCCGTCCGGAATGCCTGCTTTCGCAAGGCTGGTTGTGAATAGATGTCTAAGGCTATGCCAGTAAAAATTCTCACCGGATAATCTGCTGAACGTATCCGCCCAGCTGTTCATCGTTGAGATGGAAACCTGCTCCTTCGGGTTCGCTGGATCCGGGAGCAGCCATTCACTTTCGATACCGCGCTCTTCGCGCTCCTTCATCCAATAATCCAGATATGGCTGAAACTTCTTCGCCAGGGTATAGCATGGGATAATCTTTCCGCCGCCCTGGCCTTTGGTCTTGATCGGCGTGCTCTTATACAGCGCCCCGCCGCAGACCAGCTTGTCCGGCTGAAAATCCGACACGCGAAATCTGCAAAGCTCCGCCTTGCGCCTGCCGCTGTATGCGCCAAGCGCCAGCATACACGCCTTCTCGTACTGTTTCTTTTCAACCAGCTGATTCAACAGATCTTCAATCTGGCTCTCCTCCCAGACAGTTTTCTCCCGTACCGGGCGGTTCACCGGGTTCTCGATCTTGTTGATAATATTCCTGAAATTCGGGTACTCGTCGTCGAGGACGTTCTCTACATAGTTTGCGAGCGAAGACAGCGACGCCTTCATCCTGCGCACTCTGGCCGGACTGTTTTCATTGTTGTACAACAGCCAGTTCTGATACGCGACGATATTGCGCTTTGTCCAGTCGACAAAGTATTTGTTCCCGTTGTGTTCGAGACACCACACCCACGCGATCTGGATATCGTTCTCGTACCCGTGGATCGTCGTCTCGCTGCGCTGCACCGAGCGCAGATAGTTTAAAAACTCACGCATGAGCTGCATGTTCTCCGGATTGACTTGGGCGAGCTTCTCCGGAGAGGTGATGGAATTCATCTTCGTGCTCCTGCCCATAATGTCACCTCCGAAAATGATTTGCGAACGCGGCCGGATTTGCACCGGCGAAGGCGTGTGTCTCCACTTCCTCCGGTTACACCGGATGGGTTTGGCTCCTTCCCATTACGGCGTCCACAAATTGATAAATATATGTGTCATCGACTGTTACGGGGAGCCCAAAGGTGGACCCGTCCTGATTTCCACAATGTGATACCGCTCCTGAATAGAGCGAAGCAGCAGCCCCGCCCGTACAGCGCTCGCGATATCATAAGCGCTTCTTTCGTTGTTTGCCATGCGCCAGTACTGCTTTCATCCTGCGTTTGCAGACTACTCGGTCTCGCTGAACGCATGCGCAATGGTTGCGGGTGTAAGATTCGAACTTACGTCTCGGGCTTATGAGGCCCGCAAGGAAACCGCTCCTCCAACTCGCAATATAGAGACCGGGACGACGAAATGCCGTCCCGGCAAGCGCGCGTCCGCAAACGCGCGCCCCGATGAATTGTTTCACACAGCTCCGCCGTCCACCGCCTGATAACAGACAGCCTGCGGTCACCGCGTTTGTATCAATATATTCAGCCGGCAAGCTCGATGTCGTAATGACACACGATACCGCTCTCATCGCAGACGCATACCATCTGCTCAGGCTGTCCTACGATTCTCTTCTCCACGCAGAACTGATCCATACCCTGGAAGCTCCCGGCCATGACGGTCCGGATACCCTGCACCACATTCGTCTGATTATGATGCATGTGCCCGCTCAGCACGGCGTAGATCGGCTCGCGCACCATCTGCTGCAGCGCCTGCATCTTGGCTGCCGAAGTGTCGAAGTCCCCGTGCACCAGGCAGTATTTCTTCCCGCGCACCTCGAACAGGCTCATTGTGTTGTCCAGCTTGTGACTGTCGTCGATGATGACGTTCTCATAGTTCTGCAGCCGCGCCGCGAGATACCACTCGATCAGATTGTCCAGCCGCTCGCCTGTAATGGCGTTGTCTTTGTTCGGCTCGATCCTGCTGTGATTCCCGGCGACACTCACAAAGCGCACCGTGCTGAAATGCCGGCTGAGCTCCGCGATAAACCGGGCGATCAGCTCGCTCACACCCATGACCTGCTCAATCACGTTTTCCTTATTGGATACCTGAATGCTGCGGTGTATGAATCCTGATATGCTATCACCGGCCGCCCATACCACACAGTCGTCGCTCATATGGATATTTGCGATATGTATGATCTCGTCGAGATAATGCTCCATCATCTCTGCGCAGATCTCGGAATTATACTTGCACCAGGCGTTATCGATATTCGCGCCGTAGTGCAGATCGTTCAGACTGATCAGCAGCGTGTTGTCGCTGATCACGATATCAAGCGGCGGCTCATAATGGAGCTCCGGCAGATTGCCGGACGCCACGCAGCGCTCGATAATCTCGTTCAGCTCTTCTTCCCGTGCGCGCTCCCGCAGCAGCTTATTGTAAGCCATCCGCTGGTCGAAAAACTTCTGCCGCTCCTTCTGGAGTTCGATCATCTTCACATCCAGCTCCGACGCCATCTCCGTTCCGGATACCGCCGTGCGGCCTTCTTCCTCCATCAGGTCAAGCGTCTTCTTGCTGCCGTACATCATCCGTCTCGCGACGTCCGAGGAGTACGGCTGCCCGTATACATACTCCGACAGTTCGGAGTAGTCGATGTCCGCAAGAGTCTTATCGGTGAGCTTCCCGTCGATCAGCCTCTTGTGATGCTGCAGCTTAGACTCGCCGTCCAGACGATCTAACTGCATGCCGGTCTTCCTTTCCGCGAAGTACATCCAGATACCGCATGACCTGCGGCGCTTCCTCGCAGTAATAGTGATGGCGCTTCGACCGCTGGCGCATTGTCCTCACAATGTTCGTCTTTTGGAACCGCTCAAGAATCGCAAACTTTTCGTCTTTCGTTACTGGAACCATATCATCATCCTTTTCTTCGTTTTTATTTTTAATAGCCGTATGCTCAGCCGACGCACTCAATCCGCCAGCTGATGACGCCGTGATAATTACCAGGCACTTCCGCGTTGTCAAGATGATACTCAACGCTTGACCAGACGTTGTCGACGCCGTTGACAAACATCGTTGCGTCGTACGATGCCATAATGTCCTGGTACTGTTCATGGGTACAGCCGTTTACTTTAACCTCCAGCTGCGCCCGGTGTAAATTGCCGTCCGGCCCCTGCGCGTACGCCGGGATCATACCGTCTCCGTCCAGATTCATAATGCGGATGTTGATGCGATGCCCAACTTCAAGCGCGACGTCTTTCAGAATAACATGGCTCTCCGTGTCCTCCGGGATATCGTAAGGGATGACAACGGTAAATCTGCTGTAGTCATGTGCGGAGATCTGTGTCTCCGCCTCGAAGACGTTGGTCTCCTCCGTGTCAATATACGCCTCCGCGCCTGCGCTCACAAAACTCGGGAGGCAAAGTGAAAGACCGAATACGGCGATCACCATTGCGATAATCAGATAAGTCCGTTTGTTCTTCATCGTTTTCTTTCTTCCTTTCATTTGCTTACTCTCAGTTCGACCGGGAACTCACAGCGGTTTGTCGCCGTGTCCCCTCCGTTGAGGTCATAGAATTCATACACCATCAGCGCGTCCCGGTACGTCCCCGGCTGCAGCGTGGTCTGCATCGTAATCCCGTGTACGGAATCGCCCGGGTTCAGTCTCGGCGACTGATACAGCATCGTCCCGTCCGCGAGATAGAACGTAATCACCATCGCGCACGGATTGCCCGCGTAATTCTCCAGCTCAAGATTCTGTACATAGCTGTCCGCCTTCAGAACATACCCCGCCGATACGGAAATCTCTACGCCGTCTCCGACCGCGTTCTCCGTATATCCGTCGCTGTCACCGAACTTCAACTGCGGGAGTCCTCTCTCCGCATCCGCTTCCGCGTCCTCCGCGGTCTGTGTTTCTTCGGTCACATCCTGGTTCGTCTTCCCGATCTGCGGCAGACCGTGTTCCGCTACGCAGCTGCTGATCAGCAGGAGCAGGATCACAATCAGCAGGATCACGCATACCCTGATCGCCCAAAGAATCAGACGTTCCGTCCGGTCGTATTTCTCCGTTTTCTTCCTGGCCAACCGTCAGGCCTCCTTCAATTCAAGAATTTGAAAAAGAGAATTTGTTATTCCCCTTCCATTAAAGCACCCCATCAAATGCCCCAAAAGCCCAGTAAATACTGGGCTTTCGAGCCCTATTTATTTCCAACATTCCCAGCCGCTCAGCTGGCCTCGGCACCCCTCTGACGAAGCCGATACACCGATTCAATGCTCTTTCTGAGCTTAATCTGCGCTGCGCATTCACGGCAGTACTTCTGCTCGCGTCCACGATCAGAGACCTTATCCGGCTTTGTCACAACCCCGCAATTTGCGCATGTCATGTAATCACCGCCGTGATACTTCAAGTACTGATACCCGAGATTCCTGAAGTCCGAAATATGTAAGACGGTCTCGCCGTCCTCAATGAAGCACACCCGCACGTTGGTGTTGTCCACCTTCCTGGAAAACTGGATCATCCCGCACTCGTTCAGGCTATGGAACATCAGACTCTGCCGCTTGATCGATGTGTTGATGTTCGCCATGCGCATGATCTCGCTGTCCTTGGAGTTGACCCAGCCATCCGTTTTCTTCGACACCGCGTTCCAGTATTTCGCAAGGCACAGCAACGTAAACGCGAGCCTCCTGGTCTGCTTGCCCTGCAGCGCGTCGATCCGCTCCATCTCCGGCTTCGTGATATCCACGCCGTCCATCTCGATCGCCTCATACTTCAGCGCGTGCGCCAGCGCGGCGTCCAGAGAGTTTGCCCAGCGGGGGAGGGAAGCGGTCGGATCGCACTGGATCAGAAACGTATCCAGCATCCTCCGCACCTCCTTTTTCGGGATCCCGTTGTCAAGATAGTACCGCGCCACCCTGCAGAGCGTCTCATACGGCTTCTTCCCGAGAGACCGCGAGGTGATCATCTCCTCCGCCCATTCGTGCTCGTTTAATACAATTGTCATTCGTCGTCCACCTCAATCTCTTTCGTTTCCACCGTGAACCGTCTCCCGCCGTATTCAATCTCGCCGTTCTCGCACGCGGTCGGGAAGCGGATCTGATTCCCGTTCTTCTCCAGAAGATTCCGGATGATATCCTCTCCGCAGATCGTCCACGCAAACCGTTTGGTCGCGCTCCTTGTATAACAGAGATCCAGGACGATATTACAGAGCGACTTCCGGTTCGGGCAAATCAGGATACACTCCTTGCGAAACTCCTGATTCATCGCGGATATCGTCGCGAAGGAATCATACTCGTCCAAGCGCTCATAGTCCGCGTAGACCATATAGCTGGAGATCCGCTGGTTATAATCGTCATACAGCTTCTTGATCGCGTAGTACTGCTTCGGCAGATAGTCCGCGTCGCTCCGCATGATCCGGTAATCGAACTTCACCGCCGCGTTGTGCTTCCCGATGTATCCGTCGAACGCGTCCTCGAACCTCCGGCAGATCTTATTCATCACACAGTCGCCCATACCGACCGGCATCCGGAGATAATAGTACTTCAGAAACTCCGCCTGCCGCTCCGTCCGCTTCTCCGGCGGAATCTTCTCCAGATCCTTCACCGGCATCTGGAACTCCCGCATGGCGTTTCGGTCTGTGTTTTTCAGATATGTATTGTACTGTTTCATCAGCGCCGGATAGATGTACCGCATGAAGTACGGCTTCTTGTCCGCGACGATCCGGCGGCAGAGATCGCGCTCGGACGGGTCGTCCAGCCTGTTCGCTTCGTGACGGTCATGCCAATATTTCGGCATCGGTTTGGCGATGATTCCCTTCGTCCGGTCGATGACGTTCTGCTGATAGAGCTGCCCGCATCGAATCCTGTAACCGAGAATCCGGTACTCCTCCGAATCCTTTCCGAAATGGGACTGAACCTCGAACATGCTGGTAACCCAGTTGGTGGTCTGGCCGATGTCGTTCCCGAAGCTCTCCAGATTGGAGCGGATGAAATCTTCCTCGGACGAAACGCGCTTCGCCGCCTTCCGCTGCGCGCACATCAGCGCCGGCATCGGCTTCAACCTGCTCACCAGTACCTTGTTGTCCGTCAGCATTACCATGTCGCCATCGAAGTCCATCCCGTTGAGCGCCGCCGCCATGGTGTCCCAGCCGTTCGTGATGGTCGCTGTATGGATGTACCGGTACCAGTACCGCGCCTCTTCGCTTCTCACCGGCGTCACCAGCCGGATATTGTTGTGGCAGGTCATCGGCGCGCGGTAGCAGGCGAGCCTCGAAGCGCCGGCGTCCGCCCAGTACTGGTTATAGATCTCGCCGGCCTTCAGAAGCCCCGTCTTCTCTAACGCGAACATGCTCTGGCAAAGCAGATAAGGATCGCCAGAAACCATAGAATAGTTGCCATGAACTTTGAGCACACCGACCTTCGCTTCATTGATCCGGTTGCGGATCAGCTGATAGATATTGTTCTGGACATACGGATCGTCAAGAATCCTCTCGTCGATCATGGCGGCCTTGATGTAATCGTTCTGCATGCCGTCCACGTTGTCCGCCCGAAGACCGGAACCCTTCAGGTACAACACCGTCTTCCGCCAGTCCCCGCCGAGCGCGTCACGGATATCCTGCATGGTCGGCGCGATCAGCTCGTCGATATCTTCATCGCTCAGGTCATAGCTCTGGATGAACTGATAGTTCAGCGTCCGCTCGCTCTCCAGCTCACCGGGGCAGGTCTTCGGCACGCCGAAGGTATATCCGTTTTCGGTCGAGATTCTCAGATATTCGGCGCAGCTGTCATAGCTGTCCCACAGCTTGACCATTCCTGTCGTCATGATCAGCTCCACATCCCGGATATCCACCTCATTCTTCCAGGCGTCTTTCACGATGTAGGTGCCGGCGACCTTCTCCGCGAAGTCCACGAAGTCAAACGTGAACACCATACCCTTTTCAAAGCTGAACCTCGTGTTGCACCCGCTCATGGTATAGTCCAGTCCGAGCTCCCGGCTCCAGCGCTCCGCCAAAGAGGGGAGCATCAGGCCGAACCCATCCGAGGCGTCCATCTTGATCGCCTCGCCCTTTCTCTCTTCCATCAGCGGCTCGCCGTCGCACTCATCCGTCAGATAGATGATATCGGAGAGATACTCGGTCTCCGCATCGTCCACGATCAGAACACCGTGCGGCATGGACACCGGTACGGAGGCGGAGCAGGTGAGCGCCTTGTATGCTTCCAGCTTTGCCGTCACAAGCGGCACCTCCGGGTTGCGCCCGTTCTCCACGCGCCTCCTCAGCTCCGGTGCGAGCCTCTCGCTCACGAAGACGATGGTGGAGTTCTTGATTCCGCCGTTGGTGCCCAGCAGTCTCGCGTACCGCACCCCGTTGATACTGAAACCGCGGCACGCCCTGTAATAGTCCTTCTCCCGGTCAATAATCAGACACATGTAGTCCGGCTTGAACTGCAGAGCGTCCAGTTCCTTATAGAGCTGCCGAATCAGTTTTCGGCTCTGCGCGCTGTTCTCCGCGCTGCGGACCGCCTTGATCCGCAGCTTGATATCACGCGCCTTCGCATCCGCGTCCGTGATACCGTTCAGTTCGTCGATCCATCGAAGGATCTGACTGTCTGCCAGTGAGATTACCTCATCGTTCCGCCGCGCCTCATCGATCGGCAGCGTCAGCTTCCAGCGGTTCGCCCTGAGCCTCCCGCTGTGGATCTTATAGATAAACTTCTGGCAGGCCAACTGTTTCCCTATAAAACAACACCTCTCATTTTCCGCGCTCACTCCGCGGTACGCCTGCTGGCAGAGAAGCGTCCGCCTCCCGACGCCAATCAGGCCGCCGCATCCGCGCGGGTATTCATACGCACTTGCTATCCCAAAATGGGACCGATGCGCTCTATGTAAATGTTATCCTTACACCGTTAGCAAAAAGAAAAATCAGTCCTCGTATTCGCTGATATACGCGCGCCACGCATGATGGAACTCTTCGCGCTCGTCTTCTATCATTTTCTCCAGCATATCCGCACAGTCTTCCTCTGATCGGTACCCGCCGCACAGGCCGCACATCGGGCAGAAGTCACACTCCTGATGCATCCGTCTTCCCTCCTTCGTCAAAAGAATCAATCCAGTTCTCCAGGATCGTCCGCATGCGCTTGCTCGGGATATAGACCTGGACTTCCTTCCCGTCGCGGATCGCCGATCGCCACAGCCATTGACACATGATGGACAAAGCGTACAGATCCTGATCTACCTCAATCCCGTGCGACTGGTAGAACTGGCGCTCCGTCGCGTTCATGAAGATATTGGTGATATATACCAGCGCGCAGCAGTGCCGGTACTTATTCGTCGCCTTCGCGTTGAAGGTCAGGAAGCTCTTGGTGTAACCCTTCCCGCGGATCTTCTCAAACGCCCCGTTGTACGTACCCCACAGCCTCTCGTCCGCGGGGATATCGCCCCAAATATTCCGGAAGCAGTTCGAGACATTGTTCTTCAGCTGGTCTACCTCGGCGTCCGACCTCTCGAACCAGTTCTTGCTCAACGCGTAATACTCATCGCCGACCTGGTTCAGCTTCGGATTATCCAGAATATGGATCATGTCCTTGAGGTGGTGGACATAGTCCGGCGTAAATCCCGGATACTCGCCGAAGCGGTATGTTCCATCCTCGTCACGATGGATCCCGATCCGCTCATACGGGATATCGTAGATCTTCAGCATATGGTGCAGGCTCTGCCCGTCGAACAGGTAGGTGAGGATGAACACGTCCTTGAACGCCATGATCAGGTTTGGGGAGAGCGCCCAATAGAAGAAGGTGTTGTCCTGCTTATCCCGCACCTGAATCAGCTCTCTGGACTCCAGTGTATAGAACAGCCCGTGGAACAGCGATCCGTGATACTCCTTGTCCGTCATCACATAGCTTCCGTTCTCTTCCCGGAGATATCCCGCGTCAACCGCCATCTGCAGATCATCCGGGTGGATCTCATACTTCTCCAGAATATCCAGATTCTCATCGACGATCAGGGTATAGCCCTTTTCACGGATCAGCTCCAGCGTCGCCGGCGTGTATCCGCGAAACGCCTGGTGCGTGGTTGTGATGTTCCGCCCCGCTTCAATCAGGGCAACGGTATGTACCGACTTCTTGAATTGATACTCCGACAGCTTATCGCTCGGCTCCGCGAAACGGAGATCGGGGCAGTTCTCTTTAATCCGCGCCGCCTCATCCAGATACGGCGTGATATAGATGAACTTGTCCGCCTGGTGCTCGTTCAGATAGGTGATCGCCGCGCTGGACTTGCCGTTGCCCATGATACAGTCACATACTTTAACCATACATCAAAGGACACCTGCCTTTCAGACCGGAAGCCCGCACGATGAGCACATCATGGCGATTCCAACGATAAACATTGCCGAGATACCCATAACCTTCGCAACCTCGACCATGACTTTGGCCAGATAGTCCACAAACTCTCCGTCGGTATCCTGGTCATACACCAGTTTGGCATACGACAGACACGCCGCGACATAGACGCTCGCAAGTCCGATCAAAAACCGAATCATACTCATTCTGAATCGCTATCCTCATCGGAGAACCACTCGTCGATCGGTACATACCGGTCGGAGTGCAGTACGATACAGTCCTCGCACCATGGGCTGATCCATCCGGTCGAGATATAGGCAGCCGGCTTTCCGCATCTGATACAGGTCCACTGACAGAGCTTCTCATACTTCGGCAGAATCTCTTTGTACCAGCGCTCGGTACAGCCGGAGTCGTACCAACGCAGGCCGCCGTATTTCTCCTTGATCTGGGTAATCCGATATTCGTTCAGCGCTTTCTCGCCGCCGGCCTCCAGAAGCTCGTTCTTCAGTTCCTCGCACATCTGCTCTCCGTAAGCGATCCGCCATCCGTCAGGCATATCGTCCAGCTCCGTAAATTCATAGTCATACTCCGGAATTGCATCCGGATCACCGGGCCAGTATCCGCCACCATCCGCCTCCGTAATCCGGATTCCGCTCCAGCGGTTGCTCGGAATCAGGAACGGATACTTCTCGCAGAGCTCACGATTCTTGCGCTTGGTCTCTTCCGCGTCGAGTCTGGATCTCTCCAATTCTGCAGCGACCTCTTCTTCCTTGGCCTTCTTTTCTTCATCTGTCATCCTGTTTACTCACCATCCTCATTTCAGATATATAACGTTTATCATAGCATGACACCGGTATCTTCATACGGTCACGATACGTCAGCAGCTCTCCACGCGACAGCCGAGCATTCTCTTCCATAGCCTTCTTAGCCTGAGCTTCCGCCTTCGCCTGGTAAGTCGCGATATCGCCTTTCCAGTATGTAACGCATTCCTCCATAATCTGGTTGATCTCCTGATCGCGCTTGCGCTTCTCGTACTGCTTCCCATATAAGAACTTACAGATCAGCGCCTCCGGGTATGTCTTCATGGCAATGCGGGTATGAGTGCCGTTCCATCCGTTTTCATTATATTGGACTATGCCGGTGTCATAGGCGACAGGTTCCCATTTCTCCGGCGCCATTCTCTCGATCCTTCGGAATGTACGGTAGTGCAGTTTCGGCATCTCTTTTGTCTCACTGTGCCATATCATGCCGAACACAACAAACAACACCTCGATGATTCCAAACGGGATACCGATCCAGTACAGTCGCTCCGGCAACACCAGACAAATCAATGTCCAGGTAATCAATCTATCTCATCTCCTCACGCATTTTCTTCATCCTCGCCCATTCCCCATATAGCGCCCAGTTATTGAACGTTGAGATTTCCAGCAAAGCCAAGATGTTATCAGCAACCGTGCCAAGCGTGTCATCTGGCTCCATGCCGTTCAGGACAGCGTAGTTGCAAATCTCAGCGATAATGTGGGTCATAAATTCTGTGTCGTCCATGCTCATTCCTCCTTCACATTGACCAGATAAGATCTATAGCCATGCCAGCTGAAAACGCTAAGAACGAAAGCATCTCGGTGATTGCTATGACTGATAGGATGGTGTCTCCGTTATCTATCCATACGACACCGAGGGCAATCGGAAAGAGAACGGCAAGTGTGAGCCAAATCTTCACAACAACGCCCATGCTCATTCCTCCTTCGGCTCTCTCAGCTTTCTACCGCACATCGGGCAGAAGTTGATCGGCACGTCCTTACGCCACTTGCCGGCCTTCATGGCCAGCGAATAGCCACCAATCCCGAAGAAGATAAACGCGTGCCCGTTCTTCTCAATCGGCACCACGAACCCGTCCCTGTCTTCAATGCAATACTTACAGCTCATACATCCTCCATCATTTTCTCAAGTGCCTGGATCGCCATCCGGTGCGCCTCATCCGATCTGCAGGTATAGAAGCCATCCTCGATACAGATCGATGCGTAGTACGGACATTTGAGGCAGTCCTCCACCTCGTTATCCGGCAGATAGCTTTTCATACAGTAGATCGCTTCTCTGATTGTCATGCACTATCTCCTCTCTTCGTCTTCATCGTGTCTGTACCATACGCAGCCTTCGCAGTCGTGCGTGCAGCATGGCATCCGACCGTTCTCGACGGGGTAGTCACACATGGAATTCACCTCCCTTAAATTTACGTGATGTGCCATTAGTGGGGTCAAAAAGTTCGGAGTCCAAAAATGGGTTTTAGCACTTTTAGCACCACAAAAGTGCTAAAATTTTTTGAGAGCCCAGTAAATACAGGGGTTTTGGGCTCTCTCCTTAAAAGGCTATAAGGAGAACGCAAAAGACCATCTCGAACGTATAACTTTTAACCTATTGTTTGTCATTCGTCTGCGAGTCAAACGAGCGCATGTCGCACCGCCTGCCCGCGCACATACCTTTATCCAGAAGATAGGCGAGTGCCCGTTCCGTTGCGTTAGTCTCATCCTCGCCGCGCTATGCGTGTGTCTGATCCGATCGGCGCTATTCGCTTTACCCTTTGGATATCCGCTGGCGGCATGCCTGCGCGTCTGTTATTCTTACACCATAGGGGAGAAGAATCGGCGCATCCAAGTAAATACTTTTCTTACACCATGAGGCATTATAACAAATCTTCTTTCTTTTGTCAACACCGAAATTTCCAGAAAGTTATGAATAAACAATTAAGAATAATATTTACTTTTAATTCCTGTTTTTCGGATTTTGAAAGAAATGTCTCGGAATGAGAACTTGAAATTTGTCGGATTGGGATGCCGGGGCTGCGGGGTTTGAGGCGGAACTTTTTGGATAGAAAAGAGGCGGAAAAAATTTCAAATGAGCCGAAAGAGAGAATCGAAGGATGGGGAAAGAGAGGTTGGAGTTGGTGGTGGGAGATGAAACACCTTATCTGGTCTTGGCGCGGCTCGGCGGTGAAAATACCATAACTACGGGCCGCAACTTCTCATAGTGTGAAAACGGGAACTTGAAGCGCGGCGGCGGGCGGCAAGGGTAACAGCAAGCGCGGCGGCATAGCTTCAGCAACGGCGGCAAGACGGGCGGCGCGGGCGGGTACACGCTGAAGCCCCTGAAAAGTCTACAAAAAAAAGCTTGCGTTTTGTTTTGTATTATGGTATATTCTCTTCAGGCCCCGTTATACCTTGAAAACAGAAAGCCCCCGCAAAAGCCCCCGCCGCGCTGAATAGCGCGAATATTACGGGCAAGCCGCCGCCCGTTTACAAGCGCGGCAAGCCGTTACAACGGCAAGAAAGGAAATAGAACATGAAAACCACTATCACAAACAAGCCCGCCCGCCGTGAATCGTTTAGCGCCGCGCTTTACGATTCGACCGACCTGAAGACCGTTTTAACGTTCGATGAAAACGCATTTACTAAAGCGCTTTATTGTGCTTTGGAAAAGCGCTATTATGAGAAGCGCGCCGCCGCTGAAGCTGAAGCCCCTGAAGCCGTTGAAGCCGTTGCCCGCGCTGAAGCTGACCGCGCTGAAGCTGACCGCCGTTTTGATGAAGTCGGCGCGCGTCTTGCCGACCTGAATGAAGCCGTTGCCGCTAACAAGACCGCGCTCAACAAGTTGCGCGGCAAGCTTGCCGCCGCCGTTAAAGCCCGCCGCGCATTTTTGGACAAAACATGGAATACACCCGCCGCCGATATCGTTATTATACCCGGTAATCCTGTCCCCGTTGTCAAGTCTATAGGACCTGAAGCCGCCCGCCGCGCTGAAGAATATACCGCACTTGCCGCCGCTGAAGCTAAAGCCCGCGCCGTATATGAAGGCGCCCGCGCGCTTGCCGTTGAAGTCATTGCCGACCGTGATGAAGCCCGCGCCGACCGCCGCGCCGCTATCATTGCCCGCAATGAAGCCCGCCGCGCTGAAGCTGAAGCCCGCGCCCGTCTTGAAGCCCGTTTATCTTCAAGCCCTGAATATGCTGAAGCCGCCGCCCGTTTTGCCGTTGTATTGATGAAACTTTCCGCCGCCCGTATGAATAGCGTTATCCGCCGCGCATATGATCCGCTTGCTTTTGCCGCCGCTGAAGCTGAAGCGGGAACCAAAACGGAAAAAGCCGCGCATGATAGCGCTTGCAATGCCGTGATTCTTTCTATGAAGAATGAAGCGCCCGCCGCCGTTGCTGATTTGATTCTATCCGCTTTTGATGAAGCCGCCGCCGCCCGTCTTCAAGATATGAATTGCTATGATGTTATGAGCGCCGCCGCCGTTGCGCTTTTGGATACACGCGCCGACCGCGCCGCCGCCGTTGAAGCCGCCGCCGCGCCGCTTGACTATGAATACATGACCGCCGATGAAGCCGCCCGCGCTGAAGCGGGCAAGGGTAACGGCAAGCGCGAAAAATGCGCTATTGCCCGCGCTAATAAAGCCGCCGAACGATATATAAACGGGCGGCGCGGTCTTAACCTTGCCGACCGTGGTAAAACTGTTTATATTGAAGACCTTGCCGCCGCTGAAGACGGGCGCGGCGCTGAAGCCGTTTACAAGCGGGCGGGCGCTGAATATGCCGCGCTTGCCGATATTGACGGTTATATTTCATCCGTTGCCGTTGCCCGTTGTGAATCGATACTTGCGCGCGCCGACCTGACCGCCGCCGAAAGACGGCGCTTAAATCGGTATATTTCAGGATTAAGTTTTGAAGCCGTTGCCGCCGCTGAAAACGTGACAAAACGCGCCGCCGCCAAAAGCATTTATAGCGCCCGTGATAAAGTGCTAACTATGCTGAAGACCGCCGCCGACCGCGCCCGCGCCGCTGAAGATATCGACCGCGCCGCCGCTTTTGACCGTTTTGCCGCTGAATTGATTGAAGCCGCCGCCCGCCCTGAAGCGCTGAAGCCCGCGCCGCTTTATACCACGGCATATAAAACCGCCCTGACCGCGCCCGCCGTTGCCGCCGCCCGTGATTCTATCCGCGCCGCGCTTCAGCTTTTGGATAATGAAGCCGCCGCCGCTGAATTTGATATTACGGCATATAAAGCCCGCCGCGCCGCCGCCGTTGCCCGCGCCCGTTTTGACCGCGCCCGCCGCGCTGAAGCCGCTGAAGCTGAAGCCCGCGCCCGTCTTGCCGCTGAAGCCCGCGCGGCATATACAGCCCGCGCCGACCTTGCCGCCGTTGAAGCCCGCGCCGCCCGCGCTGAAGCTGAAGCCGCTGAAGCCGCCGACCGCGCCGCCCGTCTTGCCGACCGTTATGAAGCCGCTGAAGCCCGCGCCGCCGACCGCGCTGAAGCCGCCGCCGTTGCCCGCCGCGCTTTTGCTGAAGCCGCCGCCGTTGCCGCGCGGGCAAAAAATAAAGATAGCGCCCGCGCCGCCGACCTTGCCGCCGCCGCTGAAGCAAAAGCCCGCCGCGCTGAAGCTGAAGCCGCCGCCGTTGCGGCGGGCTTGAATAAAGCCGCCCGCCGCGCCCGTGATGAAGCCGCCCGCGCCGCCCGTTTTGCTGAAGCTTTCCGCGCTGAAGCTGAAGCCCGCCGCGCCGCCCTGACCGCGCCCGCGCCCGCCGCCGTTGCGCGTGTATTCGATGAAGCCGCCCGCGCTGAAGCCGCCGCCCGTGATAATGCCCGCGCTAAAGCCCGTGAAGCTGAAGCCGTTGAAGCTGAAGCCGCCGCCGTTGCCGACCTTGCCGCCGTTGCTGAAGCCGCCCGCGCTGAAGCTTGCCGCCGCCCTGAAGCCGCCCGCGCTGAAGCTGAAGCCGCTGAAGCCGCCGACCGCGCCGCGCTGAAGCGCGCCGCCCTTGCCGCCGCCGATTATGCCGCCGACCGCGCTGAAGCCGCCGCCGACCTTGCCGCCGCCGCTGAAGCCGCTGAAGCTGAAGCCGCTGAAGCCCGCGCCGACCTTGCCGCCGCCGCTGAAGCATACCGCGCCGATAATGCCGCCGACCTTGCCGCCGCTGAAGCCGCCGCCCGCGCCGCCGTTGAGATTCGCCGCGCGTATAGCGCCCGCCGCGCTGAAGCTGAAGCCGCCCGCCGTTTTGCCGCCCGCGCGGATATATTCGACCGTGACCGCGCCCGCGCCGCCGCTGAAGCCGCTGAAGCCGCCCGCGCTGAAGCCCGCGCCGCATATGAAGCCGCCCGCGCTGAAGCTGACCGCGCCCGCGCCGCCCTGAAGCCCGCGCCGACCGCCGCCGCCGTTGCCGACCTTGCCGCCGTTGCTGAAGCCGCCGCCGACCTTGCCGACCGCGCCCGCGCTGAAGCCGCCCGCGCCGCCCGCGCCGCTTGCCGCCGCTAAAATTGGGGGAAAAAATTATGACAAGATACGAAAGAATTGAAGCCGCTTTAGCTGAATACCGCCGCGCTGAAGCCCGTGAAGCTGAAGCCCGTGAAGCTGAAGCCGCCGCCCGTGAAAAATTTTACACCGCCGTTGCCGTTGTCGCTATTGAAGCCGCCCGCGCTGAATATACCGCCGCCCGCCGTGAATATGCCGCCGCCCGCCGTGAATGCGTTGCCGCCCGCCGCGCTATTCATACCGCCGTCTATACTGAATAAACCGCCGCGCCGACCGCCGCGCCGCCCTGAAAACGGGCGGCGCTTTTCTTTTGCCGTGAAGCGCCCGTAAAACCGCCCTGAAGCGTTTTCCGCGCCGCCCTGAATACCGCGCCCGCCCTGAAGCGCTGAAGCCCGTGAAGCGCCCGTAAAACCGCCCTGAAGCGTTTTCCGCTTTTGGATAGACTGAAGACAAGGGCGGCGGCGGTACACGCTGAAGCCCCTGAAGACAAGGGCGGCGGCGGTACACGCTGAAGCCCCTGAAGACAAGGGCGGCGGCGGTAC
>Ga0326511_10000287_pt1 | contig 42496 bp, 45 predicted proteins | sample 0_2496_0518_D_FD_203701 | JGI IMG/M metagenome (GOLD analysis project Ga0326511, IMG submission 203701) | Bovine rumen microbial communities from UC Davis, California, United States - 0_2496_0518 | ecosystem: Host-associated > Mammals > Digestive system > Stomach > Rumen | place: USA... | reverse complement strand
ATTGAATTTCATATTATACCCTGCTCAACACTCGTATTACACAATCAACATTGGATTGTATTACGGAAACCAGTCATCCCGCACGCGCATAGGGGCATTGTGGACGAAAAAACTGACGAAAGATTTGACACCGAACAGGCCGGAAAACGGCGGCAATCCTATGACAATCGATTTCGGCCTAACAGGCACAGACAGACAAACGATTGAGGCACATCGGAACAATTTGATGATAGGAATGTATGTAACGGGCAGTTACACGGGGTATATAAATGAGATTGATATACTCGTCCCGGACACATCAAAAACCTACATTGGCGGCAGTCAGGCATCGGCAGCGTATGTCGGCACGACAAAAGCAAGTGCTGTTTATGTCGGAACGAACAAAGTTTTGTGAGGTGAAACAATGAGCAAATTCTTAACCCCGGATAAGATCCGGCACGAATACGGGCTGGAGATCAAAGAAAAGTTGATCCCGGACGGCAGTAAATATAAACCGAACCGCAAGTTGATGCGCGGCAAGGTGGAGTATATCACGATCCATAACACCGCCGATATCGACGAGGCCGAGGGCACCAACGACGCGGAGCAGTACGCCCGCGCTACGCTGAACGGCAACATGGGCGGCGTGAGCGTGCATTACTATATTGACGAAACGGACTGCTGGCAGCTTTTGCGTGAGGATGAAATGGGCTACCATGCGGCGGACGGCTTCGGCCCCGGCAACGGTACCAGCCTTGCCATTGAGATCATCATGAAGGGCGACAAGAGCAAGGACGACAAAGCGGCGGAGGACCGCGGGGCGCTGTTGGCGGCGATCTTGCTCAGAAAGCACGGTCTTGCCATTACCCGCCTGAAAACGCATAGGGATTGGTACCCGAAAAAATACTGCCCCGCCTATATCCTGCCTCACTGGAACGATTTCGTGAAGCGCGTGATGGACTATACCCATGCCATGGATCACCCGGGCGACGTGGACATGGACGGCAAGGCGACCACGAAGGACGCGCGGTTGGCGCTCCGGGCGGCCATAGGGCTGCAGAAACTCACCGGGCCGCAGGCGCTGGCGGCGGACATGGACGGCGACGGCAAGGTAACGACCAAGGACGCGCGAGCGATCTTAAAACTGAGCGTAGGAGGAAAATGAGATGGATCTCAATGACGATATTTTTGAGGGGCTAACCGAGACCGGCGCGGATGCGGTGCACGAAGCGAGCGTTATAACGTGTACTAACATAGCGCCGGAGGCGCCGGAGGAGCCGAAGGAACCGGAGAGCAAATGGGCGCTGCGGGACAGGCTCAGGAGCCGCGCTCTTTGGGCTGCGCTTGCCGGTTTGCTGATCACGATACTCGGGGCGTTCGACGTGTGGGACGCCATTGGGATCACGGAGCCGGAGCTGAAGGGAATCTTGACGGCCATAGGATCGTTACTCGCGGCGTTCGGGGTGTTCAACGATCCGACGGAGAGGACCAGATTTTAAAAATGGATGACGCAACGAGAGCGCTGATCGAGACCGAGGCGCGCAGCAAATCGAATATGCACCGGCTGGACGTGGTTGAGAAAAAACTGGAGGATTACGGACAAGTAATTACCAGCATACAGCTATTAGCCCAGAGGATGGAAAGCATGGAAAAATCCGTGAACGAGATCAATACGGACGTAAAAGCGCTGAAGGACGCGCCGGGCGAGTGGTGGAAAACATTGCTCAAGGGTGCGCTGGGCGCGCTGGTGGGTGCGGTAATAATGTATCTATGCGGGAGATGGGGGCTTGTATGACGGACGAAAAAAAATACGGCATGGAGGCCGCGCTGGCGGCCATGGAGCGGAGCAATAAACATATGTTTATTATCATCCTTGTGCTGATCGCGGCGCTGATCGTGAGCTGGGCCGGGTTTATCTGGTACGAATCACAGTTCGAAACGGTGGAACAGACGCGGACCGTGGAACAGCAGGCGGATGGAGACGGAAATTATCAGCTCGTAGGCGGTGATTATTATGGCAGTCAGGCAGAAGGTTACGACAACGACGCGGAGACGGGTACGTAAAACCGGAGGTAAAACCGGATACAAGAAATGCCCGACCTGCAAGGGCAGCGGGCGCGTAAAATCAAAACGATGAGAGAGTACACAAACAGCGAGATATCAGCGGCCATAGATGAGCATATCCATAACGAACGGGACAGGGCGATATTAAAGCGCCGGCTGATTGACGGCGTGTGCTTTGAGCCGCTGGCGGAGGAGTTCGATCTCAGCGTGCGGCACGTGCAGAATATAGTGTACAGAGGCAGTGATAAGATATTTCGACATTTGTAAATAACTCCTGAAGGGAAGCGGACCGGCGCAAAACGGTCCGCTTCTCTTTTGCGTAAAAAGTGCATATATAAAGCGTTTTCGCATCGTGGTGCGAGAGCGCTTATTTTATTATGCTTTTATTGAGGTGAGAAACATGGATATCATCAGATACATGACGGCCAACGGGGCGGATTTCGACCTGGCAGCCATCATAAGCGAGATGTCTCACTGATGGCGGAATGGGAATATTTTAATCCGAATCCGAGAGGGAGAAAAACCGGGGATTGCGTGATCAGGGCGGTTTGTGCCGCTACAGGAAAAAGCTGGAATGAGGTGTACACAGGGATAGCGCTTGCCGGGTATGCCTTAGAGGACATGCCAAGCTCCAACCACGTGTGGCGATCTTATCTGCACTCGTTGGCTTTTAAAAGAGCCACAATACCAAACACATGCCCGGATTGTTATACGGTGGGTGATTTCGCTGATGATCATCCGCGGGGGACATATATCCTTGGAACGGGCAGCCACGCTGTTTGTGTAAAAGGAGACGGCCCGAATGGAGCCGTGATAATGGATTCGTGGGATAGTCGAAATGAAATACCTTTATATTACTACTATAAGGAGTGACAGGCATGGCATATTATAATCCGTATTTTAACGCGCCGGCGCCGGGGATCGTACCGGTGCAAAGCGAGCAGGACGTGGCGCGGTATCCGGTGGCGCCGGGGAACAGCGTTACATTTCGCATAGAGGGGACGCCGTATATCTATACAAAAACCATGGGCGTTTCGCAGTTTGACCAGCCGATTATCGAAAAATACCGGCTTGTAAAAGAGGAAGTGCAGGGGCCAAAGCAGGCCGAATACGCCACAAAGGCGGAGCTCGACGAGCTGCGCGAGATGCTGAAAAAACTGACGGAGGGTAATAACGATGAGTAACAATATGATACAGATGATCATGCAGGCGATGCAGAACCCCGGCGCTGTGCTGCAGAAAATAGGGCTGGGGCCGGAGGCTTTGCGCGATCCGCAGGCGGCCGTGCAGCAGCTCATGAATAGCGGGCGTATGAGCCAGCAACAGTTTAACCAGATGCAGCAGGCAGCGCGGCAGATCCAGAGCATGATGGGTAAATGATATCAACGCGGGTGCACACGTGCGGATATAAATAAAATTAACAGGAGGGGCTAATTATGCTCTCAGAAAACAGCGGCGGCATGAGCTATAACATGCCGGTATCTCCGGCCTACGCGGGCGGCGGCTTCGGCGGCGAGTGGATCATCATCCTCCTCATTTTCGCCATGTTCGGCGGCGGCTTCGGCGGCGGCTTTGGCGGCGGTTACGGCGGATATGATTTTCCGTGGCTGCTCAACGGGCAGAACGGGATCAACAACAACGTAAACGACGGTTTCCGCGATGCGCAGCTCAGCAGCAGCGTGATGGGGATCAACAACGCAGTGACGTCCGGTTTCGGGGACGTTCAGACCGCGCTTTGCGGCGGGTTTGCCGGGGTGAACGCTACGGTAAACAACGCCCAGAATCTGCTGGCACAGCAGCTCTATACAAACGAGATCGCCAGCCTTAACCGGAGCTATGACGCGCAAACCGCAAATACGGCGGGCCACAGCGCGCTGCAGGCGCAGCTCGCGCAGTGCTGCTGCGATAACAGATTGGCCACGGTGCAGACTCAAAACATTGTGCAGACTGAGGGTGCGGCGACGAGACTTGCTATCCAGAATCAGACGCAGCAGATCCTTGATAAACTGTGCGCGCAGGAGATCGAGACGCTGCGCGAGCGCAACGTAAGCCTGCAGAACCAGGTTAACATGCTCAACCTGGCGGCCAGCCAGACGGCGCAGAGCGCTTACCTGATCGACAAACTGACGCCGGCCGCAACCACAACCGGCTGACGGGAGGTGCTGACAAATGCACGGCCTTTACAATCTTAAAGAGGCGCTGATCGATGAGCTTTGCGAGCACGGCGAAAAAGGCGTAACCAAGGAGAGTTTGCATGAAATCGACACGCTTGCGCACGCCGCAAAAAACGTGTGTAAAATCATCGACGCCTGCAGCGACGACGAGTACAGCGGCAGGTATTACACGAGAGATAACGGCGCCAGCTACAGACGCGGCAGAGACCGCATGGGCAGGTTTACGAGCCGGGACGAGGGCCCGGACGCGCCGGACATGAGCAGAGCCATGGATAGCATGAGCAGAGCGGCAAACAAGGAGCGCACCGTGCAGACGCTGCAGCAGCTGATGGATACGGCGGCTGACGAGCGCACGCGCGGGAAATTCAGAGAGCTTATACGCGATATGCGTAACGGCTGACAGAATCGCCCACCGGGGAGGCACGATTGACTGAACCGGCGGGCGGTTTTTGTATCCCGTTTGTATGCCGTAAGGAAAAAAAGAAAAACCTTGATGTACCAGAATCGTTGGTATATCAAGGTTTTTGTGGTCGGAGTGACGGGATTCGAACCCATGGCCTCTTGGTCCAGAACCAAGGAGCTCGTCCACGGTGACGCCGAGAAATTCAGCGATTTGCGGGAGATATTTTTTCCATGATTCAATGCGTCCGGACTTCCAATCAGTAAAGGCATTTTTGGATATGCCTAAATAATCGGTTAAATCTTTTTGTTTGAAATTTTTTCTTTTTAATATAACTAAGATGGTGTCAACAGTACTCAAAATTCGGCCCCCCTTTTTTGTGCAAGTATACAAAGTGTGAAAAATTCGGACAAAAGTGGTTGACAGTACGGAAAATGAGTGCTATTATTGAACCGTGGTTAATCCACAAGATGAACATAACACACAAACGAAAAAAAGTCAAGGAGGGGCTGAGATGCAGGACTATAGCCGGAAATGCTGGTTGTGCGGCAGAAACGGGGCCGCCGATCCGCTCGACGAGCACCACGTGTTTGAGGGCTGGGCGAATCGTGAGATCAGCAAAAAATACGACGTTACAGTGCCGCTGTGCCACCATGACTGCCACATATTCGGCAAGAAGGCAGCGCATAACTGCCGGGAGACGGCGGAAAAACTGCACAGGTACGGGCAGCGCCGGGTGATGCTGGAGCAGGGATGGACCGTGGAGGAATTCAGGATGGCTTTTGGCAAAAACTGGCTGGATGAGGACGAGATCGAGGAGATCTACGCGATCCAGAGAGGAGAGACGACGGAGCCGGAGTACGGCGAGGACGCATTCGTGGCGACGGACGAGGTTTTTGAATTTCCATGGGCAAGTTAGAATTAATGCCGTGTGACTACCGGACAGCGGCGGATTTCGTGGACAAAAACCACCGGCATAATAAAGCGCCGGTAGGACACAAGTACAGCATAGCAGCATACAATGACGGGCAATTATGCGGCGTGGTGATGGTTGGCAGACCTGTAGGCAGATTCTTGGACGATGGGATAACGCTGGAGGTAAACCGGTGCTGCACGGACGGAACGAAAAACGCCTGCTCTTTATTGTACGGTGCTGCGTGGAGAGCGGCAAAGGCGCTCGGCTATAAAAGGATGTTCACGTATACGCGCGTCAGCGAGCACGGATCAAGCCTGCGGGCTGCAGGATGGACATACGACGGTCCGGCAGGCGGAACGCATTGGACGGGCGCTCGGTACGAGCAAATGGAAATGCTGGATGAGACAAAACACAGATGGATAAAGGAAATAAAATAATGTGCGCGTGAGATATAAGGCGCTGTGGTTTAATGAGTGGGTAGGAACGCCTCCGTGATAGGGAGGAGATCCGGGTTTGAGTCCCGGCGGCGCTTAATATGGGAACCGGGCAGCGCGCACCCGGCGCAGGGGACTGCGGAGTGTTCAAGCGGCGCGTCACACAGCGCTGCGGGCGGGAACGCCGTATAGGCGCAGAACAATGTGTGCCTTTGCCGGATGGGAGGGTCAAATCCGGCCCCGCTTTTTAATGCGGAATTTGGAATTCGGAATTAAATCAGAGGAGGATAGATACATGAGCACGGGAGAGATCATCCGCAGGCGCCGAGAGGCGCTGGGAATTGAGCAGAAACAGATGGCGGCTCAGCTTGAAATCACGCCGAGTATGCTGTGCCAGATTGAGAGAGGGACCAAACAAGTTACCATCCCATTGGGAAAAAAAATCGCGTGGATACTTGAATGCACGTTAGAGGATCTGGCGGGGTGACGGTATGGAAAAGCTGTTTTGTGGCATAAACGAGCTGGCGGAGCGGTACGGCGTGAGCAGACGAACGATGTATAACCTGCTGGCCGCCGAGGATGCGCCGCCGGTGATGAAGCTGGGCGGCAGGAGCCTCGTGGAAGTAGGGCTGATGGATGAATGGATCAGGCAGAAAATGACGCCGAGCGTCATGGAACAAAATAAACGGAGGGCATGATCAATGTTTAATAAAAAGAAAATGGTGAAGAAGGCGGCGAGCTATGCGCTGTGCCGGTTAGAGGACGAGTGCAGCAGGCTGCAGGCCGAAAACGACGCGCTGAGAGCGGCGCTGGCAAGAGCCGTGGACACCGGCGTGGGGCTGGAAAACGAGCTTGCCAAGAGCAGGGCGGAAAAAGCGCACGAGATAACGGTGCTGGAGAGCGAAATCAATGCCAGAATAAATGCCGGAATGCGCGATCTTGGGGAAGAATGCGATGAAATGCGCAAAAAACTGTATGAAAAGACGCAGGAAATAGCGCTGCTGGAAGATCAGCGCAACGAGGCGTGGGACACGGCAAACAGCTATAAAGAGGCGTGGGAGGCGCTGCGGTGGCGGACGTGGGTGCTTCTGAAAAGCACAAATATAGATGCAGCGGACGTATTTGAGAGCGATATCCGGTACCGGCTGGCAGACGAGCAGGCCATAGACCCCGCGGGGATCGCACCGTGTGAATGATATGAGCGTAGCGTATATAGCAGGGCCGATCAGCGGCGTGAAGGATTATAAACAACGGTTCGCGCGCGCGGGGCGATACCTGCGGCAGATGGGATTTGACGTCATCCTGAACCCGGCGGAGGTACTGCCGGAGGAGATCGAGCCGAAACAGGCGCTGCCCATCTGTTTGCGGATGATAGAGAACAGCGACATTATATTTTTTATGCCGGATTGGAGTGCGAGTCCGGGCGCGAACATAGAGCGGCTCTACGCCGCGTATCTGGATAAGCAAATCGAGTATTTGCCGGACAATGATACAAAAAGGAGGAAACCATTATGAGTATTGCAGTGGGTATCGTTATTTTGATCGAGGCGCTGCTGGCGCTGGGGATCGTATTTGGGTTTATGCACGAGGATAAGGTAATCGCGTGGGAGCAGCGCACGGCGCGGGAGTGGCGCAGGCGGCTGTGCGAGCGGTGGCTTAACCGTGGCGATCTGGAGGCGGTGACGCGGTATGGACGGTGATAAAAAGGTAAAATACAGGTGCGTGATTATAAGCGGGTTTCCCGGAGTAGGGAAAAGCACAGCGGCAGAAAAAATCAAATATGTAATGGATGCAGAGAGCTCGGGATATCATTACGAGTTTGACTGCAAAACGGGCGAAATGATAGAACGTGATGACTGGGTGCAGCATTATGTTGATTTTATACAGCGTGAGAGCACGCAGGAGAATTACGGGCTGAATTATTTGCTTGTGTCGTCGCATGCGGAAGTACGCGCCGAAATGATAAAACGAGGAATACCGTTTATTTTTGTGGTCCCGGATCAGGGACTGAAAAACGAATATATGAAACGGTTCTTAAAGAGAGGATCCCCGGTGGAATTTATTAAATATATGTACGATCACTGGACGTCATTTTTTGCGGGCGTCGTAAACGGCGGAGCTCCGGTTATTTATTTGAATTCGGGTGAGTATTTATCTGATTTAATAGGAGTTTAATATGGCGAGAATGCTTGATATCTATATCCGCCTCAGTGATGCGGAGCAGCGGGCGCTGAAAACGCATCTGATGCGGATCGAGGACAGGGATAAGCACCGGCGGCGGAAGGCGCTGAAGGAATATAACAGGTTTTTGGACTATCTGGAGGCCAGCGGGCGAATCTCGGAGCCGGAGCGGGTGAAACTGGAAACGTACCGGCTGGAAACGCGGCACGTGGATAGTAGTCGTCAGTAGTCAGAAGTCAGTGGTCAGAGAAGCGGCACGGTGTGCCGCGCTACGATAGAAGGAGGAGATATGCGGATCGGGCTTTGGAGTGACGCCCACAATTTTCCGGGTTTGCCGCTCATGAAACTGAGCGCATACCACAAGAGTATCGGGGATCAGGTGGAAATGCTGAACCACCTGCAGCATTACGACAGGGTTTACGCCAGCAAGACGTTTAACTTTACCGAGGACTTGGACGAGCGATGCGTGGTACAGGCGGACGAGATCGTGCGCGGAGGCAGCGGGTACCATATCAAAATGGTGGATGGGCGAGAAACGTGGGAAGGCGAGGACGAACCGCTGCCGAAGGAGATCGAGCACATTTACCCGGATTATGGGCTGTACCCGGAAAATAAGGATGCCATAGGATTCCTCACGAGGGGCTGTCCGAGGGGCTGCGGGTTTTGCATCGTGGCCTGTAAAGAGGGGAGGGCCTCCAGACAGGTGGCGGAGCTCTCGGAGTGGCGGCACGAACAGAAACATATAACGCTGCTGGACCCAAATATCCTTGCCTGCAGGGAACATGAGAGACTGCTGCAGGAGCTGATTGAGAGCAGGGCTTGGGTGGATTTTTCGCAGGGTCTGGACGTGCGGCTTGTAAATGCGGATAACGTGCGGCTGCTCAATGAGATCAAAACCAAAATGGTGCATTTCGCGTGGGACGACGCAAAAACGGATCTGCGAGATCAGTTTGCATATTACGCAAAGCACGGGGCGATAACGGACCCGCGGAGGCGGTGCGTATACGTGCTGACCAATTACAATAGCACAATGGAGGAAAATCTATACAGGATCTATACGCTGCGGGATATCGGCGGGTACAGAAAAGGCTTTAACCCTTACGTGATGATTTACGACAAGGCGCACGCGCCGCGGGAGATCAGGTTGCTGCAGCGGTGGTGCAATAATAAACGGATATTCAAAACGATTGATCGTTTTGAGGATTATGACCAAAGAAAAGGATAACAGGAGGAAAACAAAATGAGCTATGAACAGGAATGGAAGGGCCGTCCGTATGCGGGCTATTTGGAGGGCACGCTGCAGGCGCTGTTTGGCCTGGACCCGGAGGCGATTATGGTGGTGGCCATTATGGGCAACGGCCAGACCATGACGAGCAGCTTTAACGTGGACGCCGGCATGCGGTGGGAAATGCTGGGCAGCATTATGCACGATCAGATTATGGACATAGTGCGTGCGAACAAAAAAACATTGCTGGATGAACCCGGCGAATAAATAAAAAACGGAGGATAAAGAAAATGACGGAGGACATTAGACTCGAAAAAATCATTGCGGCAAATCTGGTGTGGCTGATGCGGCATAACAACGAGACCCAGACGGAATTGGCGCAGGCGACACAGATCGATCAGGGGAGTATGAGCGCATACGTTAACGGCAAGTATGTGCCGAAGGTGCAGTATTTGATGCGAATGGCAGAGCATTTCGGCGTGAGCGTTGACGAGCTGCTGACCATGCAGAATCGGCTGGATTTGTGCCCGTTTTGCGGTGCAGAGGCAACAATGGAAAAGGACGAGCTGGGCTGGTACGTGAAGGCACAGCATGAGACCGGGTGCTATATAGGCATATGGGAAATGCAGCATTTGCTGCCGATGTGTTTCAGCACAAAAGAGGCGGCAGCAGAGGCATGGAACCGGCGCGGGAATGAGGGGTGATGAATATGCAAACATGGAACGATTACAAAACAACACAGCCGACGGAGGGCGGCCGGTATCTGACCTTTGGGTTCGACGGTGTCAACGAGAGGATGCTGATCATGCGGTGGAACGAGATCAATAATCGCTGGGTGCAGACGGGCGTGCTGGCGCATATAACAGTAACACATTGGATGCCGCTGCCGGCGCCGCCGGAGACGTGAAACAATAGGAGGTAGGATTGTGAACGAGGATAAGATAATGCGGGCAATATGTGACGCGCTGGATTATAACGGGTTGACGTCGGTTGTGAAAAGCTGGGCAAATATTGAGCCAGTTGTTTGTGTTTGTGGAAACGGAGATTTTTATCAGCAAATAGCATGCCCGGATTATTACGGACAGACTGAGGAAGAGCGGACGCCGGACGATTATTATCAATTACAGTTTGTTTGGATGATCGGCGTGCTTATGTTTGGCGATTACGGGACGAGCCCGCGACACGGCTGGATTGAGGACGTTGATGGTTTTCGGGCATGGATAAAAAGGATCACTGAGTCCGCGGACGCATGACAATATAATAGATTTATTTTAATTACTTGTTAATAATCTTATTTAAGTCCCCACTTTCTCCGTAAGAAAATGCCGGAGAGGGGGTAGGGGACGAGGGGAAGGGGGAGAGGTGGCATTTTGTCGGATTTTCGTGCTCTCCCCCTTCCCCCGCGGGGAGAGGCACAGAAACATTTCGGAGGAGCTATGAGAGCATTATACAGAGAGCAGACATATATCCACGGGGACTACGCCACGGTGAGCTTGTACCCGGTGTATACGCCGATCAGGCGCCGGCACGGGCGGAGTAAACCGACGAGCGACGTGCAGCAGAGGCTTAACGATTTTAACGCGCGGGAGCGGCTTGGCAGGCAGATCGACGCTAATTTTAAGCCGGGTGACGGATTTTGGACGCTCACGTTTCGACCGGAGGCGCTGCCGGGGACGCGGGAGGACATGATACGCGTGTATCAGGCGTACAAACGGCGAATGGCGCGGTATTTTAAACGCGAGGGGCTGGGCGAGATGAAAACGGCGGCGGTGATCCACGGGGACGCGGGAACGAACGCGAAACGGCTGCATATCCATATCGTGGTCGATGCGGATATCCCGGCGGGAGATATGGAAAAACTGTGGGGAAATGGTTTTGTATCCGTGCGGCCGCTGGTGTTCGGGCCGCTGGGTGCCAGAGGAATTGCGGAATACATGATGGCCGGCATGGAGTGGGGGCGCGTGATGACGACGCGCAATATCATCGACCCGGAGCCGACGGAGCGCACCGGGCGGATCAGCGCGGCAGCGGTACAGGAGCTGCATGACAATTGGGATAACAAACAGGCGTATCAGGGCAGATGGCCGGGGTACGAGATCGCGGACGTGCGGCCTTTTTATAACACATTCAATCGGCAGTATTATCTGAGAGTATATCTTTACAAACCGAGGAGGGATCGTAAAAATGGAGCGCAGACAGTGTAAATATTGCGGACGGTATATGGAGGAGGACGCGGACTACGAGTTTTGCTCGGGGACGTGTGCGGAAAAATTTTATCACAATCTTCAGGCCGGACGGGTGCGAAAAACCTGCGCGGAGTGCGGGACGGAATTTAAGAGCAATGGCGAACGCTGGGGAAACCTATGCGCAAAATGCAAATACAAACAGGCGCAGCCACAGGCGAAACATACGGCAGCGCCGGGTAACGGCATTGACGAGATCATAGCCGAGCAGCAGAGGATCTTGCAAGAAACCGGAAAAAGACTCTCCTACGGAGAGATCATGGCGCGCAAAACGAGGGGCTGAGAAAATGGACCGGGATCGCCAGCTTGAAATAGACGGGAGTTTAAAATGCCAGAAATGCCCGATGTTTGTGCGGACGGCAAAAGGCCCGCGGATCGTGTGCCGCGGGTTCATGCCGCGTACCACGGTGGGGCTTTGTTTCCGCACGCCGGGCGCGCGGCTGGAATACATGAATGATTTCTGCAACACGGATCGGTGCTGGATGGGTTGCCCGATCTATCAGGCCGCGGCGGAAAGCTGCGAAGAAGGATAAAAAAAGACCGGCGGGCGCCGGTCTTTTTTTATTTATAGTACATCTTTCCGATTTCGCTCGGGAGGAGCTTGCGCTCATCACCGATCACGGGATCGTCGGAATCGGGGTCGAAAATCAGCTCGGTGAGGATAACGAAGCGGCCGATCTCTGTCACTTTGTAGATGCCGGTGAAGTCGCTGATGATATCACCGATTTCGATCACATGGTGATCTCTGGTGCGGATTTTATCCATGATTACTCCTCCTTTATTTTGTGAGCATGGACGCGATCAGGGCGGAGAGGGAAACGCCGGTCTCCTGCGCTTTGCGACGGAGAGACGCAACGAGGGAAGCGGGGATAGAGATCGTGAGGATCTCGCTGCTGTCGTCCTCTGTTACGGCGCCGAATTCGGATTCGTACTCGTCGGCAGTGAGATTCTCCTCGGCCCATTTGCGTGCCTCATCATACGTGAGCGGGATGATCTTCTCGCCGCCGCTCCAGCAATTCTGTTCGACGTGCTCGGCATAACGGGAGCTGGGACCACCTTCGCCGTAGAGAAAATACTCACCGGTGCGCTTACAATAGAGGACTTCGGACCACCAGTTGAAATCATTGGGATAACTGTAGCTGTTGCTGCCGACCTCACGGGCTGTGGATGTGTCGTACTTGCGGTTGTTGATGATTTTTTTCATTTTGTTGCCTCCTTATTCATAAATGACGATCTTGCCTGCGTCATTAAGTCCAAAATCGGAAATCAGGTAACAAGCCAGAATGTTCTTGGCGTCCTCGCTATCATCGGGAAGGTCCGAAAATTCACCCGTGATGCAATCGCCGTTGTGATATTCATCGTCTAAATCGTGGATGAGAAGAGCGGGGATTTCTTCTCCGTCAAAAATAGAAGTGATCTCCGTGAATTCGATTTGTTTGCAAAATCCATCAGAATAACTGATCGTAACGGTTCTCTGATTTCTGCCTTCGGTGATCGTGTCGTAAAGTGTCATTGTAAATTCCTCCTGTTTTTTTGTGTTTTGTTTTTTACAATGTCATTATAGCATATGTGTTTAATAATGTCAAGCATAAATTTGAGAATAACAAAAAAATTTTGAATCTGAAAAACGGCGGCGGGGTTTTGTGTGTCTTGGGAGGAGCTGGGGCGGGTGTTAAAATGGATTTGCAGGCGGATGCGGCGGCCTTTTTTTGAGATCGTGAGATGGGCGCGATCTTCCTCCGAATTCTTTTCGTCGCCCGCCGCCTGTTATTTTGGAGTGAGACGCATGACGGAGAATATACCGTGGAATAAAATCAAAACTGAATATTTGGCGGGCGGAATCAGCCAGCAGGCGCTGGCGGACGAATACGGCATCAGTTACAAAACGCTGCGGGATCGCGCGGCGAAAGAGAGATGGACGGAGCTCCGGGCGAAAACGCGGGAAAAAACCGGCGAAAAAATGACGGAGGCCATAAGTGATGCGAAAATAAAAAAAATAGAGCAGCTCGTGGACCGGTTGTTAGTACAGGCGAACATTGCCAGCCGGCAGCTGACCAAGCGGCCGAAACGCATCACCGAGCGGGAGAAATTAGCGGACGGCCGGGAGCGCGTGACCGTGCGCACGGAATACGAGGAAGGCCGCGTGGTTGATCCGGAAAACCTGCGGACGCTGAGCCAGACGGCTAGATACCTGTACGAGATAGTGCAGGGGCTTGAGGGCAAAAACGAGGACAAAAACACCATTACCGTGCGGTTTCGCGGAGGAGACGACGATGCGGATTTTGAGAGGCTCGCAAAATGAGAGAGCTCGTATTCGACCTTCCGAACGAAAAACAGGACCGGGTGATGTGCAGCAATGCGAAGCATATCGGGTTCGGCGGCGCGCGCGGCGGCGGGAAAAGCTGGATGGTGCAGACCAAAAGCGTTTTGCTGTGTTTGGAGTATCCGGGGATCAGGATCTGCATTGTGCGGCGGACGTTCCCGCAGCTGGAAGAAAACCATATCAACGTGATGCGGCCAATGCTCAAGGACGTGGCGGACTATAACCAGCAAAAAAGGCGGTTTTCTTTCCCGAACGGGAGCAGTATTAAATATAACTACTGCCGGAACGACGCGGATACGGAAAACTTCCAAGGGCAGGAGTACGACGTTATTTTCATTGACGAGGCGACGCAGCTCAGCGAGGACCAGATCAAAAAGATCGGCGCCACCTGCCGCGGCACGAACGGATTGCCGAAACGCATTTACTATACCTGTAACCCCGGCGGTCAGGGCCATGAGTTTATAAAACGCATCTTTATCGACCGGGAATATCTGCCGACGGAGAGACCGGAGGACTACGAGTTCGTGCAAAGTCTCTTGAGCGACAACGAGGCGCTGATGCGGGAGGACCCTGATTACCAGGCGTACTTGGAGGGGCTGCCGGACAAACTGAAACGGGCGTGGCTCTACGGCGAATGGGATATTTTTGAGGGCCAGTTCTTTGAGGAATTCCAAAAAGTGCCGAACCGGAGCTTATGCGAGGCCGCCGGCATCAGCCAAAAAGAGGCGCTGGCGCGGCAGATGTATACGCACGTGATCGAGCCATTTGAGATCCCGCCGACGTGGCCGATCTACAGATCGTTCGACTTCGGCTACGCGAAACCGTTTTCGTGCGATTGGTGGGCGGTGGACTACGACGGGCGCGCTTACCTGATCGGCCAGCTCTACGGCTGCACGCAGACGCCGAACGAAGGCGTGAAATGGCACCCGGACAAGATCTTTTCGGAGATCGCCCGCATAGAGCGGGAGCACAGGTGGCTCAAGGGCAAGGCCATTACCGGCGTGGCGGACCCAAGCATATGGGATAAGAGCCGAGGCGAGAGCATCAACGATTTTGCGGTAAAGCAAGGCGTATATTTCACGCCGGGCGATAACGCCAGATTACCGGGTTGGATGCAGGTGCATTACAGGATGGCATTTGACGAGAGCGGGCGGCCGCGGATGTACTTCTTTAACACTTGCAAACAGGCGATACGGACGGTGCCTCTATTGATGTACAGCGAAACGGATACAGAGGACCTGGATACGACGCAGGAGGATCACTTTGCGGACAGTATGCGGTATTTTTGTATGAGCAGGCCGGTGGAGCCGGTGCGGATCTACAGAAAAGCGGAACGCGGGCCGGACCCGCTGAATCTATATGATAGCTTAATGTGAGGGGCTTATGGCGAAAATAGGCAGAGAACAGATATTAGAGGCGTGGGATACGTTCCACCGGTATAAGGACGGCAAGGCGCAGCTGGATCAGAGGATCATTGATAACGAGAAATGGTTCCGGCTGCAGCATTGGAACGCGCTGCGGGTGGATAAAAAACGCAGGCAGACCGGCTGGCTTTTTGCGGCCATTATCAACAAGCACGCCGATTTTATGGATAATAAGCCGGAAGTGACGGTGCTGCCGAGAGAGCAGAGCGACGAGGAGACGGCGCAGGCGCTGACGGAGATCATGCCCGTGATCATGGAGCGCGGCGGCTGGGAGCAGAGCTACAGCCGGGGTTGCTTTGACAAGCTCAAATTCGGCGCGGGCGCATACGCCGTATTGTGGGACCCGGCCGCGGAAAACGGGCTGGGCGACGTGCGCGTGCCCCGCGTTGACGCGCTGAATCTGTTTTGGGAGCCGGGCGTGGAGGATATCCAACGGAGCAAAAACCTGTTTTACGTACAGTTGGTTGACCATGACGTGCTTAAGGAGCTTTATCCGAAAAACAAGGACGTGCAGGAGCGCCTGAGTGCGCCGAGCGAGACGGTGACCAGATATACCCACGAGGATTATATCGACACCAGCAAAAAGAGCCTTGTGGTGGAATGGTATTACAAAAAAGAGGGCAAGGTCCATTACGCAAAATTCGTGCAGGATATCCTTTTATTCGCCAGCGAGAACGAGGAGGAATATAAGGAGCGCGGGTGGTATGACGACGGGATGTATCCGTTTGTGCTGGACCCCATGTTCCCGGAACCGGATACGCCGCACGGGTTCGGCATTATCGACGCCATGCGGGATACCCAGGAGGATATCGATGAGCTGAACGACCTGCAGATGCGAAACGCGAAGATCGCCAGCAAGCGCCGGTGGTTCGTAAGGCGGGACGCGCAGATCAATGAGGCGGAGTTTGCGGATTTCGACAACGATTTCATCCACGTAAACGGCAACATGGACGAGTTCAGCCTGCGTGAGATATCAAACGAGCCGTACAGCGGCACCTACGTGAGCATACTGGAAAACAAAATTCAGGAGCTCAAGGAAAACAGCTTTAACCGGGACGTATCGAACGGCGGCGCCAGCGGCACCACGACGGCGGCCGGCATTGCCACGCTGGCGGAGAACAGCAGCAAATCGAGCCGCAGCGCGATTCAGGCCACGTACCGGGCGTACCGGCAGATCATAAACATGGTGATCGAGCGGATACGGCAATTCTACGACGTGCCGAGAATCTTCAGAATCGTGGGCGAGGACCGGCAGACGCGCTTCGTGAGCTTTAGTAACGAGGGGCTGCAGGGCCAGCCGGTGACCGGCATAGAGATGGATTTCGCCAGCAAAGAGCCGGTATTCGACCTGGACGTGCGCGTGGCAAAATCAAACGCATGGAGCCGGGCGGCGCAGAACCAGGACGTGTTGAATTTCTTTGGGATGGGATTTTTCAATCCGCAGATGGCCACGCAGGCGCTCGCCTGCCTTGAGGTGCTGGAAATCGACAACAAGGACAAACTGATACAGACCATACAGAAAAACGGCACCCAGCAGCAGTTTATGACGCAGTTTTTGCCGCTGCTGCTGCAGGCGGCGCAGATGGTGGACCCGCAGATGGCGGCGGCCGCCATGCAGGCAGCCGTGGGCGCCGGGCTGATAGAGCAGCCGCAGGCCGTGCCGGAGACGGGCGCGGCGCAGCTGGCAGAGACGGACGCCAACGGGCAGATGCAGCGCAGCAACAGCTATATGGAGCGGCAGCGGCAGATCGCCGCGAATAGGACGGCGCCGCAATGATCAGCGTGAGATATTACGACGACGGCAACGTGCGGGAGCTGGAGATCAGCGGGCACGCGGGCGCGGCGCCGGAGGGCATGGACATATTCTGCGCGGCTGCCAGCACGCTGGCGATCTCATTGAGGGACGCAATGACGGAGAGCAACGTGCCGTTTGATGAGCTAATTGACGAAGGTTACGCAAAATTCGTTTGCGAGGACGCGCGGGCGAGAGATTGGTTTTATATGGCCATGCGTGGGTTTTTGACGCTTGCGGAGATGTATCCGCAGTATTACGCGGTCACGACGGCGTGATCAGAATAATAAGCGTGTGAGGGGCTCGGCCCTTGACATAGATCAAAATGGCACGCCGGAAAGACGGCAGAAAGGGGCAGGGATGCTTAATATCCATTTACAGCTATTTGCCGAGGGCGCGGGAGAGGCCGCCGGCGGACAGCAAAACGCGGCAGATACCGATTTTGCGGGCAAATTTGAATCGCAATTCGGGTACAGACCGGGGACCGCCGCACCGGAGAAGGGCGAACAAAAAGCAGAGCCGAAACAGGCCGAGCAAGGGCAGGAGCCCGATGCCGAACAGAACACACAGGAGCAGCAGCCGGAGGATGCGGACGCGGAGTTTGAGACGCTGATCAAGGGCAAGTTTAAGGACGCCTACGGGAAACGCGTACAGAACGCCGTGAACGACCGTTTTAAGAACCACAGCAAAGCGCTGAGCGAAGCGCAGCAGCAGCTTGCGGAATGGAAAGACGCCGTAGGCCCGTACCTTGCGAAGCTGGGCGTGGACCCGAACGATCTGGAGGCCGTGAGGGCCGCCGCATTGGATGATCAAAGTAATTTCCGCGGCCGTGCATTGGCGGAAAACATCACCATTGAGGAGGCAATCCAGCGATACCAGGACGACAGGGCAACGCAGAAGCAGCAGCGGCTGGCAAAGGAGGCGAAGGAACGCGCCGAAATGGAGCAGCAGGCGGCTGAATATGAAGACTGGCGGAAGGAAGCGGAGGCAATCCGGAAGGATGATCCCGGTTTTGATCTATCAACGGAGATCAATAACAATCCAGCGTTCGCGGGACTGCTGGACAAGGGCGTGAGCGTTACGGACGCCTACCGCGCGACGCATTACGAGGCCAATATGGCCAAGGTTGCGGGCGCTGTGGAACGCCAGACTGCGATCAATACGGCGCAGATGATCGCCGGCAGAAAGAGCAGGCCCGCAGAGGGCGGCCTTGCCGGAGGGGCTGCGGCCAGCTCCAAAGTGGACTATAAGAATCTCCCGAAAAAAGATATTATGGCGATTTTCGAGGAATCGCTGAAGCATTGATTGAGAGGAGAATAAACTATGTTTAAGGATATCAATATCCAGCTGTTTGCCGCGGGCGACGTGGTAAACTATGCCGGCGACGGCGTGGGCGCCAATGCCGGTACCTACGATACCAACCTGAATCAGCCGGTACACCAGGGCGATCTGGCGCCGGAGATCAAAGAGTTTTACAGCAAGGTGCTGCTGGAGCTTGCGGGCCCCAACCTTGTACACGATCAGTTCGGCCAGAAACGCCCCATCCCCAGAGGCAACGGCCGCACCGTGGAGTGGAGAAAGTTTTCTAAGCTCCCGAAGGCGCTGGTGCCACTGACCGAAGGTGTGACGCCTGCCGGCAACAAACTGAACGTGACCGCGGTGACCGGCACCGTGGAACAGTACGGCGATTACGTGGAGAGCACCGACCTGCTGGATCTGATCGCCATCGACAACGTGAAGAGCGAGACCGCCAAGCTGCTGGCGGACCAGGCGGGCCTTACCATGGATACCGTGGTGAGAAACGAGCTGGTGGGCGGCACCAACGTGTTCTACGCGACCAAGGTGTCCGGCGGCACCGAGACCGAGGTAACGAGCAGAACCGATCTTACTGCGGACTGCCGCCTGCGCGTGAAGGACATCTTCAAGGTGGCGGCTGAGATGAAGGCCGTGAACGCTCCCAAAATCAACGGCAGCTACGTGGCCATCATCCATCCCTACGTGTCGCACGACATCATGATGGAGGCGGGCGAGGCGTGGATCGGCCTGCAGAAGTACACCAACAACGTAAGCAAGGTTTACGAGGGTGAGATCGGTATGCTGGCCGGCATCCGCTTCGTCGAGACCACCGAAGCGAAGATCTACGGCCCCGCCGTGATCAATAACGGGCTGAGCAGACTGACCGTGGCGAGCAACGTGAGTTCCAGCACCAGCGTGGTAGTTAACGAAACGCTGGAGGCGGCCACCTATACCACGCCCATTCCCGTTTACGTGAACGGCGTGGCCAACACCATTACCGCTGTTGCGGTTGACAGCACCACCGGCGCGGCGACCCTGACGCTGGGCACGGCAGTGACCGCAAGCGCCGGCGCCGTGATCTGCGGCCAGGGCGCCGGCAAGGACGGCAGCGCGGTATTCTGCACGCTGTTCCTGGGCGAGAACGCCTACGGCGTGACCGACCTGGAGGGCGCGGGTCTGGAATACATCGCCAAGCAGCGCGGCTACGGCAACGATCCTCTGAACCAGAGATCGAGCCAGGGCTGGAAGGGCACCAAGGGCGCCAAGCGGCTGCTGGAAGAGTATATGATCCGCTATGAGAGCGGTTCCGCATTCAGCGACGAGGCGGAATCCAACTAAGCGAGGGGCCGGAGCGGCGAGCGACAGGACCCGCTCCGGCTCTGTTTATAAGGAGGATACAATGGCTATTAAAAAGGAAGCCCCGAAAAAGGTAAAGATCATGATCCCGAAATCCGGCAAGGGAGACGATGCAAGATTTCTTGCCGTGAACGGCAAGCGCATTCTGGTGAAAACCGGCGAGCCCGTGATGGTGGAGGAAAAGTTCGCGGAGGTTTATTACAACAGCCTCGCGGCGGACGCGGCTGCGCTGGCCTATATTGAGGCGAACGCAAACAAATAAGCATACGGGCGGCAGGGAGACTTGCCGCCTCGTTCCGCTTTGAGAGGGGCGCTTTTCGGGGAGAAAAACGCCGGTCTGAGAGCAGACGAAAGGAGAACATTATGACGGCAGCGGAAGTGATAGCACGCGTAAAGACGTTACGCAACCCCGCGGGGGACGAGAACGACCTTATGCGCGTAATCGGAGATACGGAGGCATATTTATACGCGAAGGTAATAGCGCCCAGAGACGAGGAGACGCCGGCGGAGATCGGCATGGATACGGAGCTGGCGGCGCCTCGCCCGTGGGACCAGCTTTACGTGCTGGCCTGCCTGCGGCATATCGACAGGCGGGAGAATCAGGTAACCAACATGAACAACGAAGAACGGGAGTTCAAGGAAATGCTGGGCGAGTTCGGCGCGTGGTGGACCAGAACGCACCGGCAGCCCGGCGGCAGACTGTGGGGGCCTTGGTATGGCGTATAAAGAATATCCGGCGAAAAACCGGGCAATGACGCAGACGTTTCGGGGAATAAACAGGCATGAGCATATCGGGGACGGAGAATGGTACGATATGCTCAACCTCACGTGCGACGAATACCCGGCAGCCAAAACGAGGGAACACAGGGCAATCGTGAAGGGCTATAATACTATCTCGGTATTAACGAGGGGCTACCTTGATTCCGGGTATTCGCCGGAGCGCGGCAGTTACGTTTTTGTGGACGTTGGGAACGGAGAGACGCCGCCTGTCCCGCCGTTCGAAATGCGGCTGACAATGTCAGGCGGTGAAAAAATATCTCTGAATTGCACGAAGGTGACGGAAACGACAATGGCGGGCGAGCCGATAAAAGAGCTCGCGTGCGAGTTCGGGTTCCCTCAGAACGGGTATACGTATGCGTATGCGAAATCTATTATATTTGACACCACGGGAGATGTGGAATGCAACGTGACGCCGATGCTGCCGGGGAAGCCGGTGGACGCGCTGGTGATCGACGCGCAGCTCATCGTGGCGACGGAAAACGGATACCTTTGCGGCAACAACGTGCTGGACGTGGGCGCGGGGCTGAAGCAGGCCGTGAGCTACGGGCGGAACATATACACAAACAACGGCGTTCTTACGGATGAATCGCTGGAAACGGCGACGCAGACGCTGGCGGAGATCGGCGGCGGCTGCGATATGATATTATGCAATGCCGATGGCGCGGAGATCGAGTTTGTTACAACGAAACCGGCGAACCAGCAGAACGGCGATTATTATTACGATACAAGCACAAAGGGCTTATATCAGTGGAGCGACGCGCAGGAGCAGTGGGTACCGATTGTGCAGAATTATATCCGTTTGCAGTTTGCCGCGGGAAAAGATCTTGACGGTATCCGGGCCGGGGACGCTGTGAAGGGCGAGATCAAGGGCGATTACGCAATTGAGATAGAGGGCGTGCAGGCAACGGAAACGCGGACGGTGAGCAGCGCGTGGACGGTACATTCCGTGAGCGAGGGAAGCCAAAGCACGGGGCCAGTGATTGTGCTGAACGGTCTGATAGATCCAACGGGGACGAATTACAATGCAAGCCTGCGGCGCAGGATGCCTGTGTTTGATTATGTCTGCGAGCACAATAACCGGATCTTCGGGTGCCGCTACGGCCTGAACGATGAGGGCGAATTTGTAAACGAGGTGTACGCAAGCGCGCTGGGGGACCCGCTGAATTGGTTCCTGTTTGAAGGAACATCTCACGACAGCTATACGGCGAGCGTGGGCGCGCCGGGGCCGTGGACCGGGTGCTGTGAGTGCGGGGAGTACGTGCTGTTTTTCAAACAGGATAAAATCTATGTGATGAGCGGCGGGGTGCCTTCCGCGTTCCGGATGGTGCCGTTTGACGATTTCGGCGTGCAGCGCGGCAGCGAGAAGAGCCTTGCAGTGATCGGCAACGTGGCGTATTACAAGAGCACGCACGGCGTAAGGCGGATCAGCCCGTTTGCGTACCCGAATGTGATCAGCGAGGGGCTGGGCTACGACAAATGGACGCAGGCCGTGGGCGGCTCGGACGGACGAAAATACTACGTCAGTATGACGGCGGATGGGGAGCGGAGTACGTTTGTGTACGATACGTGGATGGGCCTGTGGACGCGTGAAAACGAGGCCGTAAGCGCCATTGTCTGCACGGTGCGGTATAAAACGAATCTGCTGGTGATCGGCGGCGTGGTGAACACTACGCCGATAGGCGTGATCGTAGAGCACAACGAGCAGAAAAGCGCAGATTATAAAGCAAATCCAAATCATTCACTGCAGGACTGGCTGAAGGCCACAATAAAAACGAGTATATATTACGTTTATGCAGTCAATAAATTGGCTACGGTATTAGAGGCCAGCGACGTGGATGACCTGATTGCAAAAATTGCCGCTAAAGACGACGTATTTTTGAGCGCAAAAAAGGACTACGCATACGACGTTCAATACGCGTATGTCAGCAATGAGAAACCGGCGGATCTGGAACCGATCACGAGCACATATTCGTTTGACGATTTCGTGGTGATCGGAACGGCGCTGGAAGAGGAGCTCGTAAACGAGCCGGATTTTGCGTGGTACGGCGAGACCGGAAATCTGGGGCTGGAGGAGCCGGATGAGAAACGGATACGGGTGCTTCAAATCAGGGCAAAAAGCGGGCCGGAGGCGAGCCTCCACGTGCAGGCAATGTTTGACGGGGCAAACGCCGGGGAAATGCTCAGATGCGAAAATCGGGGAAAGACGGGCACTTATCGGGTGGCGTTTACGCCTGCGAGACGGTGCGATACTTATAAACTGCGATTGAGCGGCACCGGGGATACGGTGATTTACAGTATAACAACGGAAACGGAGGACGCGGGTGACAATGTACGTTGATATCAAAGATCAAAAGGAAATGACGCCGGAGCAGCAGGCGGAGGAGACGACGCGGGTGCTGCGGGAGCTGGTGTTCAAGTTAAACCGGGAGCTGGATGAGCTCAGAGTAATGATAGAGGAGATCAGAGGCAATGGCGATCAGAAAAACTGATTTGTATAAGAAATACGAAGAGGAACGGGCAAACAGGCCGACGCAGATGGCGGCGGACACAGACGGCAGCGTGGCGGCCGCCGTACAGCAGATCGGGATCAACAGAGGGCGGCAGGCCGCGGAGGACGCGGGGACGCTGACGCCTACGCAGGGATATTTGAAATATCTGGATGCGTATAAAAATAACCGGTTTAATTACGACCAGAATACAGATCCTATTTATCAGCAGGCCCGCGAGGCTGCGATACGGCAGGGGCAGCTTGCCAGCAAGGACGTGGCCGCGCAGGCCGCGCAGCTCACCGGCGGGTACGGGAACAGCTACGGCGCGATGGCCGCGGGGCAAGCATATAATCAGTACCTTCAGGGCGTAAACGATATGGTGCCGGAATTGGCTCAAAACGCATACGCGCGGTATCAGGATGAGCAGAACCGGAATCTTACGCTCTCGCAGATGTATCTCGCGCAGGAGGAAAGGGACTATAACAGGAGAATGAACGAGGCGCAGCTCGCGGCGCAGTACGGGGACTACGGCGGGCTGAACGGGCTTGGTATCGATACCACAGAGTACGAAAACAAGGAAGCGCTCGACCGGGCGTGGGAGCTTGAAACAAGAGACCGGCAGCGCACCGAGTGGACGCAGGACGACGAGGCGCGGATGTGGCAATTTGCGCTCCAGTATGCACAATATGGTGACTACAGCAAGCTGAAAGACCTCGGAGTGGACGTGAGCACTCAGGAGCGCAAAGATGCATTGGAAGAGGCGCTGCAGTATGCGCAAGTATATGACTATTCCAAACTGCGGGCGCTGGGAGTCAACACCGATTTGCTTGAGGCACAGAAGGCAGCCACCATGGCGGGGCTGTACGGAGGCAGCACCGGCGGCGGAAGAAGCAGCGGCGGAAGAAGCAGCGGCGGAAGAAGCAGCGGCGGAAGCGGAAGTGGAAGCGGCGGAGACGGCGGCGAAACGCAGGACCTTGATACCTTCTTCTTCGCAAAGGATACGTACAACGAGGACTATATCTATATCGCAAAGGATACGGCGCTCGCGCAGGGCTACAGAAATCTGAGCTACGACAGGGACACCAATACCGTGACTGCGAAAAAGGACGGGAAGACCGTATACTTCAAATACGATCCGAAAACAAAGCAAGTATTGATGGGTGAGGGCTGAATATGAAAATAAAAAACGTAACGACCGTAACGCCTGCGAGGGGCGAACGGGAAAAGAAAAATGAGACTGCCGCAAGTGCGAATATCAGCACGAGCGGCAGTGGCCGCATTAAGAGCATTCAGCCGGTAGCGCCGGTGACGAACCCGGATGCGTATTTTGCGGGAAGAAAAACCAGAACGCAGCAGCCGGGGCCGTTTGGCGCAGAACGGGCCTTGCAGATGAGCGGACAGGGCGGGTTGTGGACAGGAGTTTCGAACGCCATGGAAAAACAGTTCGGCGCGGAGCTCAATAATCCGGCGGACAGATCGGACGCCATTCCGAGCAAGGGCACGCTGCTGCGGCAGTACGATAAGGAGCTGGATACCAAGATCGCGGCGCAGGACGAGCAGATCAAGGCGCTGCAGAATCAGTGGGCGCAGACCAGCACGAGCTATGCCGGGCGCAGGGACAGCAGAGAGGATGATCTTTACCGGGCGCAGCGCGCGGAGGCGATGAAGGCGCAGAACGAGGCGAAGGCGACGAAGGAGTATTTGCTTTCGCGCAAGGCGCTGATCGGGGAAAACCTGATCGTATTTGAGGCGGCGGAAAACGGAGACCTTGATCTGTTTGAGGATTACTATAAGGAGCACGTAACGAATCAGGCGAACCGCGGAACGGCGGTGCTTGGACAAAATACCGGTGAATCATGGCTTGGATCTCTCCCGGCCGAGGTGGCCTACGCGCAGAGCAGCGTGCGCGAGAACACCGCGAAAAACGAGCTGAAGAAACGCGGGTATACCGACGAACAGATCTTGCATTACATCAATGCGAGAAACGGCGAGGGCATGGACGCGCTGATCGGAGACGTGAAGGAATTTACCGCAAAGCACCCGATCATTGCGGAGGCGGCAAAAGTGGCGACGGTGCCGGTAAGAGGCATTGCCGGCGCATTGGGCATGATGATGGCGCCGGGCGAGAAGCACACGGGCTATTCGCTGCTCAACGAGGGCGCGCGGGCGGTGAACGAAACGGAGACCGCGCTGATGTCGACGGCGATAGAGGCAACGGCCAACAGGATCGGCATTCAGGGCAAGGGCGCCAAAACGCTGGGCAAGCTGGGCACGCTGATCTATTCGGCGGCCGATTCCGCGCTGGAGAGCGCGGTGGCCATGGGCACCGGCGGACATCTGGGCGAGGTGATGCTGGGCCTTTCGGCGGCGACGGACGCATATAACGAGGCGCTGGATAACGGCCTGCCGACCGGCAGGGCCATTGTGACAGGATTGTTTGCCGGCGGCTTTGAAGCATTGTTTGAGCATCTGAGCCTGGAAAACCTGCGCGGGCTGAGCGTGGATACGAATAACATAAAGTCTTTTATCGGACGGAACGGTTTTATAAACTTTTGGAAATCGGCGTTTACCGAAGGATCGGAAGAGTTTTTCACCGATATCGCAAACGAGGCGTATGACTACCTTGTAAACGGCGGATACAGCAACTTCCAGCGGACCGTGCGGGATTTGATGGCCGAGGGCATGAGCGAGGAGAAGGCGAAGAAACAGTACGCCAAAGAGTTCGGTTTGCAGCTCGCCCAAGATTTTGCCGTAGGCGCGATGAGCGGCGGCATGGGCTTCGGTTCCCGCGCGGCTGTGGTGAACGCCAGAGTAGGGACGGAGACGTCCAACATCGGGCGCGCGGTGCGGCAGATGGGCAAGGATACCGAGGGCGGCGTACAGGGCGTATTAAAGACGCTTGGCAGCAAGGAGACCGAGGGGCTCACCGACAAGAGCGGCAGCTATAAAGTGGGACGCGCGACGCTGAAGGCGTTAGACGATTACGAGAACCGTTTCCGCCGGACAGTGAAAACGACGGCGGAACAGGCCGGAACGGAAAATACCGTGAAGCAGATCGACGGTATGCTGCAGGAGGCGGGCCTGCACGAGAGCGAGGCCGGCAAAGTGGCGCAGGCCTACGTTGATTTTATGACGCAGGATAAAGTTGCGTATAGCACGCTCAGAACCATTGCGACCAACGACGCAGCGGTGGAATACATCAATAACCAGCTGAGCAACGACAGCTACAGCGCGGTAAGAGAGCTGCGCAACAAGATTCTGGAGACGGCCAGCGAGGGCAGGATCAACCAGAAGATCAAAAAGAAATTGGAAAAGTGGGTGCACGCGGACGAATTTAAACGCGCGGAGGCCCAGGGCGAGGTGCTGAAAAAGAGCGCGGACGCGGTGCAGACCGGCGAAACGGCGCAGCTGATCACCGAAAGCGTGAAGGCGAGCACGGCAGACGGGCAGGTGCAGGTGAAGGGCATTGCCGGGCTTGAGGACGGCAAGATCAAGGTGACCGTGGACGAGAGCGGCGCGACGGACGATCTGGACAACATCACGTTTGACGAGACGAAGGACGGCATCAAGGGCAGACAGATCTATACGGCCGTGGCCGACATGATGCGCGGCACCGGGGATTATAACGTAAAGATGAGCGCGACGGCGGCAAACCTTGTGATAGCGCTGGCGCAGAATACGGATACGCCGGTGGACGTGTTTTTGCAGGACGCATACGAGGCGTACAAGGCCGGTACCGTTATGCGCAGCCGGGATACCGTGGAGGTGGAAACGGATTACGCGATCTCAAATAAAGAGATCGAGGCCATGTATGCTGCGGGCGCGGCGGAATATAAGGTACAAAAGGGCGTGACGAGGATCGGCACGCAGAAGATGACCGAGGCCCAGACGAATATGCTGCAGGTGCTGGACCGTTTCTTCCAGACGCATGAGCTCAGCCTGATCGTGGTAGATAATTTATGGGAGCGCACGCGGCTCAAGAATTACCGCCTGCTGGGCGCAAACTATACCGACACACAGGGCACGGACGTGATCGTGATCGCGCTGAACGCGGGTAGAAACCAGGAGAACGTGCTGGACCTGACCGCGTACCATGAGCTGTTCCATTGGCTGAAAAAGCAGGGGCAGGACGGCAGACAGGCGGCCCAGGAGATGATCGACGGCATCAACGAGGGCGCGAAGGCAAAGGACCCGGACGGATACCGGGAGATGGTGGACGAGCTTAAGGAAGTGGGCTATACGGCGGACGAGATCGCGGAGGAGATCGCCTGCCAGTATATCGGCACGCTCATGAGCGCGGAGAGTTTTCGCCAGCAGACTGCAAACGACGAAGAAGCGGCGGCGGCCTGGGGAGACTCGCTGCCGCATTTGAAGGATTTTTACGACGGCGTAAGAGGATACATTAAACAGACGTGCGGATACGATAAGCGCGTACAGACGGCGCTGGAGGAGGACGTGGACACCGCGGCAGCATGGGTGGCGCGGTTTGAAGGCACGCTCAGTTACGTGCAGGCGCAGGGCGGCGCCGGTAACGGCGGCGAGACAAAATTCAGCGTGGCTATGACGAAGGAGGCAGAGGAAAAGGTAATCAGAGACAGCGCGGACTTAATTAAAAAAAGCCTTGCCTTTGCCGAAAGCGGCGCGCATGAAAAACTGATTGACGAGGCGTGGACCGACGCAGCTACGCTGCCGAAGAGCACAGCGACGGAACGGTATCGCAAAATCATCGACATCTGGAAAAAGATCGGCGGAAACATCAACAGCGAGTTTTTGAACGCGTGGGATAAAAAGGTTGGGAAAGACCGGGCGTTTGAGATCTTTAAAGCGCAGAGCGGTTATAAATATAACGCGGAGCTGGCCAGCATGTGCAAAAAGGGCATTGCCCTGTTTGACGCCATTGACGTGATCGTAAAGGAACGGGTGATTGAGGAGCTCGGTATCGAAAAGCTCGGCAAGCACGAGAAGGAGATCCTTTATGATATTTTGAAAAACCACGGGCATGAGATCCCGTGCGCCATCTGCTACGTGGAGCAGGCGCGGCAGAGAGAGGGCACGATCATCAGGGATTTTGTGGGCGGCAACAAAGCGAAGAAAAAGCTCGGCTGGAACCAGGCGCTGGACAAGATCGAAGAGAGAATGCAGGCGCAGGGCGTTAACTACGAATTTGGTGAAATCGATATCGCGGCAGCGGATTATACGCCGGCGGACGCGGTGATGTCGGCTACCGAACAGAACGCGTTTTATAACGCCGTGTACGAATTGGTGAATGAGGAGATTGAAAACGCCAACAAGACTGCGAAGAAAAAGCGCACGGCTGCAAAAGCTGCGACGCCGCAGGCGATCAATGCCGCTTTGAAGGGCAGCATTACGCTGAATATGCGCGTTTATAAATCTCTCGTAAACGAGCTGCAGAGCAGGTATCGGCTGCCGGCAAACGCGCTCTACAGCAGCGTGGCTACGCAGAATATTGCCAAGGGCAACCACGAGCTGTATAAAACCTTTAACATGCAGGGCGGCGTGAGCGGATACAAAACCAAGCAGACGCCGATTGTTTACTGGGGCGATATCCTTAAAATGACGGACAAACCGGCCGCGGTGCGCAAGGCCGGCGGCATCCGCTGGCAGAGCAACAGCGATTTTCAGATGTACACCTTCCTTGACCGTGTGCAGTATTTTCTGGACATGACAGCGAAAGGGTATTACCACCAGGAGTACACCAAGGTGCCGGCCGCGCTGAAGCTGTTTGGCCTGATGCGGGGAAAACAGAACGCGAGCCTGATTCCGGCGGTGCATATCTTTAGAAACGCGGACGGCAGCATCAACGAGGAGCTGACCAGAGAGAACGCCGGCCTCGATGAGAACGGCGAACCGATCTATGACAAGGTAGAGGGCATTGACCCCGACGAGGCGTTTATGATCGCCATGGACCGGGAATACAGCAAAAGCGTGGGTACCATATGCGTGGCGTACAGCGATAACCATATATGGAAACTGCTCGACGACGAAAGGGTATCTATGATTATCGGGTTCCACGATAAAACGGATAACCCCGAAAAACGGTACCGCGGGGCGCGGTATGCCCATAACTATAACGGCGAAAACGAGGCGAAGAACGCCAAGGGCGAAACCGTGCACGTGGATTTTTCGTCGTATATCATCAAGGCGGAAAATAAATTCAAGAAAACCGGAGAGGCGTTTACAGGAACGACGACGTTTAACGGAAAAACGTATACGGCGGACGACATCCCGAAGCTGGCGGCGGACATATACCTTTCGGAGCTGAAGGCGAAAGGCTGGACGCCGGCATATGAGAAATTCGCCGGGCATGAGAATTATTATAAACTGCTGGCTGATTTCCGGCTTGTGGACGCAGAGGGGCATTACGCGCCGCACAGACCGGTGCAGTTTTACATCCCGGAGACGGTGCCGGTGCGAACCGTAGACGGGAACGGTAACGTGCGCGTGGAGCAGATGGATACCGAGGAATACATTCAGACCGAGCTGGAGAAGGAAATGCGGGAACGCGACGCCATTGCGAGAGACTTGGCGGATACGAGTGAGGACGGGATTATTCCGCAGTTTAAGAAGGCGATCAGGGAGGAAAATAAGAGCTTAAGCCGGGCGCTGGATGCGGCGGACGCAGAGTATCAGGAGGCCGCGCAGGCGGAAAGAGACTTGAAGGAGCAGTATAGGCGGGTAAAAGATATGCTGCAAAACAGCGCTGAATATCAGGCGTATGCGGAGGCCATTGCGGAAAAACTGCCTGTGGACGTGCTGAGACCGAGGTACTATGCGTATAAACAGTTGGAAACTGACAGCGGTGTAAACGAGCTGAATGACAAACTGTATGACGCATACCAGAGAGTAAAGAGAGCGGAAGAAGAAAGAGAGAGGATCTGGAAGGAGGACAGACAGGAAGAAGAAGCGGAGCTTATCAGAAAGAGCGGCTTGCCGGAAAATGAATACTTTGAAAAAGCTGCTGTAAAAATGTATGGTTATACGACGGATTTTAACGAGGCCGGATACATGTTGCCGAATGGCAAAATGCTTAACTTCTCCGGTGAATACGGACAGCATCCGGGGATGCGCGGCGAGGACCACAGAGGAATCGGCGGGATCTTTCCGAGTGCGCAGGGCGCGGAGGCTATGAACCGGTTTATTTCCTATGGTAACATTCGCGTAATGGCGGAGGCGCCGGGCGTGGATATCAGTGCGCAGCACGCACCGACGAATGCGCAATATGGACAGATTATGGACATGGTGCGCAACAGCGCGAGATCAAGATACTTTTCTGTAGACTTCTCTAACGAGGACGGCAGCAGGGCAGGGTACCTGCAGTATGAAGGATCGTTCAGCCCGACGAAGGTTATAAATGACATTAAACATTATTACGAGACGGGAGAAATCCGCGGCCAGAGCGATCTGCAGCGGTTTAGGTATTCCTATGCCGGCGTGGGGAGTAAAACGGCGGATATGTTGGGCCTGGAGATTGCGAAGGGCAGAGAAGAAGCCGGCGAAGATAGCGAAACGATACGCATTGAAACCGGATGGTTCAGAGGGATGGACGGTAAGTGGCGGTATGAGATCGACAATACCGATTATTTCTTGAATGAAACCGCGGTTGACAGAATGTTTGATGATTTCGAACCGAGCGAGGAAGCTGTGCGCCTTGAAGATTTTATCGACCATCCTGCGATATTTGAAGCATATCCGTTTTTGAAAGATGTGCGGGTAGTGGCGATAAATAGCCAAAAATATGGTGGATATTGGAACAATGATAATAACACGATTGCATTAAGCAGACAAAATATGAATTCGTATGGCGCATTTTCTAATGTAAAAAGTACTGTGATTCATGAAATACAGCATGCAATACAGAATTACGAAGCGTTTGCTGCAGGAACTTCTCCTGAATGGTGGGAGAGCATGCAATCAAATTGGACAGCATCTGAAAAAGCACAATGGGATAAACTCAGGAAAAACGTACAAGCAGCGTATGATTATGGCGACTCTTTACCTTATGCAGAGAGCAAAGCGTTTAAATTTGCAGTAAATATTGCTGGGTATATTAAACGTGGGTGGAAAGTAAGCGATCAAGAGAGAACGCAACATGAGGAATATGTAAAAGGGCTTGATGCTGAAGGAAAAAAATACTTTGATGTGTATGTTAAATACATTGTGGATGAAGCGAACTTATTCAATAGAATAAGAGAAAGACAGGCCAGGAATACGCGTGAGTTATACATGCGAACCGCGGGAGAAATTGAAGCGAGAGACGTGGAAGATAGGCTCGACCTGCGAGAAGATGAAAGAAGGCAGAAACGGCCGGATATTGACAGCACGGACGTAGTGTTTGCGGATTATTCACGAGCGCTGGATGACGAGTACATGGCCGCGGTGGAAGCCGGCGACACGGAAAAAGCGCAGGAGATGGTGGACGAGGCCGCAAAAAAGGCCGGATATAAGGAAATCGGATACCATGGAACAGATGCGGAACCGTTTTACGTTTTTGATACAGCGAGGCCGTTCGGTAAGACCGGTGGGTATTTCTCTTCAAACGATGAAATCTGGCCGAGCTATGGAAAGCGGCTTATAAAGGCATATCTGGACCCCGGAAAACAAAAGGTGATAGACCTTAACGGCGAGCGCGGAAACAGACATGACATTCCTGGCCTTGCAAAACAGGCAAAAGCAGAGGGGTACGATTCTCTGCTGGTTAAAAACACCATACACGCAGGGAACGCGCATTACAGAGAATTTCAGATGTATATTGCGCCAATGGCAAGAATCAATGCAGAATTGGCGTTTGGACGTCTGGGAATGGTTGCAGAAGCGTTGAACACAGCGAAAGCATATGATGATTTGGAAGTTGCTTTGCTGGGAGATTATACGGCGCCATCAATAGAGAGAGGACGAACTGTTGCCAGCGCAGACGAAAGACTGGCCAGAGCAGAAACGTGGAATCAAATAAGAAATTCGAAAGAAAGGCTGGCAGAAGCAGAAAAAGAAGCGTCTGAAAGAGATATCAGAGCATATAACCTTGCAAAATTCATTGCCGGTCATCTTGAATTTGACAACCCAAGTAGTAAATACTGGCGATTGTTGGCACTTGGTTCTGGCAGGGAGCCAGATGTATATGGAACGCTTCCTCGTTTTGTAGAATTAAAAGACATAAATAATCTTACGAAAGAAGCGAAGGAGCTTGCCGAAATCCTCCGCGGACAACCGCGCAGCAAAAAGATTGTTGCGGCGCTTGAAGCAATTGCTAAATACGGCGAATACGCAGCGCCGATTCTGGAACAATATCATGCTGCATTGGATGAGATCGTTGAAGCGGAGAATAATCCTCCGGATTATGCATTTGATGATATGACTGTTGTATTTTCATCGAATCAGATTAAGCTGGCGGACCCGGTGACGTATGACGATGAGGGCAACGTGATCCCGCTGAGTGAGCGGTTTAACCCGGAAAATAAGGATATCCGGTACAGCCGATCCATTGATGAGCAGATTGAGGACGCGAGAAAAGCAAAAGATGGTACGGATCTCAGTTACCTGATTGCGATCAAAGACGGGCGACTTGATACGGCAAGGCAAATTATTGAAGCCGTGGCGAAAGAACACGGGTATAACATATTGGCGTATCATGGGACCAGACAACAGTTTACAGAATTTAGCCGCAAGTACCAGGGCGCAAATTATAATGGATTTCTGCAATACGGCGCAGGGTTCTATTTCTCCCCGTCGGGAAAAGAGGCCAAAACCTGGGCTGAGAGATCGTTTGGCGACGATGACGTAAAGATTATGAACCTGTATCTTTCGTCTGATAATCTGTTGGGCATTGACGCATTAATGCCGGAAGCGTATGAAAAACTGCAAAGAGAAGGCATGTCAGAAGCAGACGCGAGATGGTATGCATCAAAAGCATACCGGTACATTCAGTATTTGTTCGATGAAAAGGGCTATAACAATCTGGAAGTACAAGAAGAGCTGATGAGCATGGGATACGATGCGATTGGGGAGGTATATAATTCCACAGGAAAAACCACCGGCCAATACGTTGTGTTCCATCCGGAGCAAATCAAATCGTCGGATGTTATCGTGCGAGACGACAACGGAGATATCATACTGCCGAGTGAAAGATTTGACCCGGCGAAAACGGATATCAGGTACAGCCGGGTGGTGAACCAGAACGCGGTGGAATACGTTGAGCGGCTGAAGAGCGGGAGCCGGCAGCTGTGGGAGATGATCGACATTCTGGAGGACAGAGCGAACGAGATCGCAAGCCTGCGGGAGTACATGGGCGCGGCGCCTCTGGATATGGCGGCGCTGCGGCGGATCGCCAAAAAATATAACCACAGCTTCGACCACAGCAAGGCGTACGTGGAATCGCTGGCCATGCGTCTTGCCAAGGCCCAGGAGATGCTGGCGACGGGCGCGAACGTGGATACGGTGCTTTACGGCCTCTACAAAATTGCGGAGAAGGAATGGCAGGATACCGGGCATTGGGAAGTGGTGAACGAGGACGCGCAGGAATTTATAGATTACCTGCGGCCGGACGGCAAAATGCCGGTGATCTACGTGGACGAATCCACCTACAGCAGCATAGCGGCGCACTTTAAGGGGCGGAAGGCGTTCAGGGATCGGATAGCAGGCAAATTCGTGGTGACCACAGATGAAAAACGCGACGGCACCAAACTGGATGATTTCTATACCGCGGCGCAGGACCAGAACAAATTCCCGCTGGAGGATACGATAGATCCCGGCGAGCAGATGGAAAATATGCTGGCAATCTATGAGAGCGGGCTTGAAACGCATCTGGTGGATACGGCGAAGGACCGTAACCTTGAGGGCGAAACGCTTGCTGAGCGGGCAACGGACGACGCTTTCGATATGCTGCGGGAAATGCTCTTCCCCAAGGGAATGGTGGATAAGGCAAGAAAGCAGCTGGAAAATTCGCGCCCCATGACGCAGGATCAGTGGGATCTGATCAATATGACCGACCGGTTGGATAAGCTGCAGGAGTACGTGCAGACCGAACGCAGAAGAGGCATACAGAGCACCATCACCAAGGCGGACGAGGAGCTGCAGAAACGGCTGGAGGAGCTGAGCCGGAGCGGCAAAACCACTGTGGAGATAGAGATCGAACGCGACCGGCTGAAACAGGAATACCGCATGGAGGCCCTGCGGCGGGCCTACGCGCAGCGCATTGAGAGCGTGCGGGAGTATTATAAAGAGCAGGCGCAGAAGGAGGCCATGCGGCGGGATATCAAGCGGAATCTGAACGCGCTGATGGAGCTCTTCAACAAGGAGAGAGACAGCCAGCACGTGCCGGAGGTGCTGAAAAAGACCGTGCTGGGGTTCCTGGCCATGTTTGACAAGGACAGGAGCCTGATCACGGCGGCGAATATGCACCGCATTGCGGAGTTTGCGGACGAGATCAAGGACGTGGGCGAGGATGAAATCCCGCAGGAATACGCGCAGATGTTCGGGCGGTTCGATGAGGATATCCGGGCGGACATCAACGAGCTTATTAAAAAGATCGAAAAGATCGAGACGGACCAGGGCATCCGGGTGCACAGCAGTATGCTGAGCCTTGATGATATGCGCGTGCTGAATAATACCGCGGAGCACATCCGGTTTTTGGTGGAGAGCGCAAACGAGGCATTTGTGGACGGCAAGCGGAAGAAGATCAGCGCGATTGCGGAAAGCATCATTGCCCGTGCGAAAACAGTAACAAGAAACAAGCTGGTGCGGACGCTTGAAAATAACAAGATAGGCAAAAAGGTGATCAAGGCAGAAGCCGATTTTATGACGAAAATGCTGACTCCCATCAACCTTTTTGACGAAAAGATCGGCGGCGCCATGGCGGACGTATACGAGGGGTTCCGCAACGGGCAGGATGAATGGTTCCGGCGTGTGGCGGAAGGCAAAAACGTGCTGGACAAAGCGAAAAAAGATTACCGTTATAAAGACTGGAAGGATAAGACTATCCATTTCAGTTTCCCGGCGACGCTGGACCGCAGCGCATGGGAGGTTGATATGCCGATTGAGGCCGTGCTGCAGATCTACGCTACGCTGGAACGCGAGCGCAGGAGCGGGAACGATACGGCGCATTTGCTGGAAGGCGGCGTGGTGTTGAGCGACGATCTGACGGAGGCGAACGGCTTGCTGAAATCGCTGAAGGATACGACAGGAAAGAAGGTGCAGGCGCGGATCGAAGCGGCTGCGAAAAAGGCGACGGAACAGGTGAAGGCAAACAAGCATACGCTGAGCTGGGAGGAGCTTTTGCAGATCACGCAGCATCCGGAGTTTACGAAGGAGATGAAGGATTACGCCGACGAAATCGTAAAATACATGAGCACCGACGTATCGAGATACGGCAACGAGGCGACGATGGCGCTGAGCGGCATACGAAAATTCAACGAAGAATATTATTTCCCATTCCAGAGCGCGAAAGACTACCTGTATACCAGATTAGGCGTGAGCGATGATACCAGACTGAAGAACGCCGGATTTACGAAACGCGTGAAGCATGGCGCGAACACGCCGCTGATCTTGAGCGGGTTTACGAGCGTGGCGGCAAACCACATCCAGCAGATGGCGCTTTTCAGCACCATGACGGTGCCGATCGATACGCTGCAGCGGGTGATCAATTACCAGCAGGTATCGTTAGATGAGAAGGGAAAAACCATACCCGGCGAGGATAACGTGAAAACGGCGTTGAAAAATGCGTACGGCGAAGCGGTGATGAGCTACATCAATACCTTCGTGACACAGGTGAACGGCGGTATCCGGACCGATCCGCTGGACAGCTTGTGGAACAAGGGCACGAGTATGTTTAAGCGGGCGGCCGTGATGGGTAATATGAGCGTGGTGGTACAGCAGCCCACGGCGCTGATGCGGGGCATGGCAATCATCGACCCGAAATACATCTTCGGGAAGGCGAGCAAGGCAGACTATAAGGATATGCTGGAGCACGCGCCGATCGCCGGCATTAAAGAGCAGGGCGGTTTTGACACCGGCACCGGACGCGGGGCCGTGGCGTGGATGCTGGACGAGGCGACGCCGGGACAGCGCATTACCGAATTGTGGGGCAAGCCTGCGGCGATCGCGGACGCGGTGGCGTGGACGAATTTGTGGAACGCCTGCAAGCGGGAGACGCGGGACAAACATCCGGAGTTGGAATACGGCAGCGACGCCTTTTATGACACCACGTATAAACGCTTTCGGGATATCGTGGACTATACGCAGGTATACGACAGCACGCTGAGCAAAAACGAGCTGATGCGCGGCGCCGGCGGCCTTACCAAAATGGTGACGGCGTTTATGGCGGAGCCAAGCCTGAGTTTGAATATGCTGATGATGAGCGGCAAGGGCCGGAAGATCAACAAGGGCAGAGCGCTGGCGGCGTTTGCAGCGAACATCATTGTAAACAGTATGTTTAAAGCGATCGTGGCAGGATGGAGAGACAAGGACGAGGACGAGAGCTACAGCGAAAAATGGCTGGAACACTTTGTCAGCGACCTTGTGGGTGACAAAAACGTACTGTTTTTGGACGGCGCGTGGAGCCCGGTAGGCATGGTACCGTGGGTAAAGGATATCCTCAGTTTGTGGCAGGGATATAACGTGGACCGGAGCGATATCAGCGCAATCAGCGATTTGATTGAAGCGGCCAAGGGCGTGGGCACAGCGTTTGACAAATTCGACGGCACGTGGCAGTCCATAGACCTGGAGGCCATTGCGGACTTTGCAGGAAGCATAAGCGCGATAACTCCCATGCCGATGGGAAAGGCCATTCAGGGCGTGCTGGGCATTACCAGGGTGATCTTTAATAAGACGGTGCGGCCGTTTGAAATCTCTTGGGAGACGGCCCGGCAGACGGCGCTGGAGGGCATGGGCTTTACGACGGCGAACGCCGAAAAAGCCTACGACGCGGCGATCAGAAACAACACCGAGTACATCCGGCGGCAGCTTTTGCCGGATGAGGAGAAAATCGAGCAGTATATAGCGGCAGGCAATACGCCTTCGGAGGCAAGGGCAAACGCCATGGTGGACGCGCAGCAGAAATGGGAGAACGCTGTGAAAAACGGAATTTTGGCCAAGGACGAGCGGGCCGTGCAGGCAGCGGAGGCGAGATACAACGGCGAAACAAACCGGTATGAATTGCTGGTGGACGAGATGGAGGCGGACGGTTTGCCGCGTAACAGCGTGATAGGCGCGATCAAGAGCCTGTACGACGCGATGAAACCGGACGAGGCAGAAAATAAAACGATGAAGGACAAGAGCCTGTATACCACAGAGGATCTGGACAGAGCCGTGCGCAACAACGATCTGGCGGCGTGGAAACATATCAGCGAGGAGCTGATGATCGACGGCACAAGCGAAGAAACGATCACGAAAAAAGCGACGGATTACGCGAAGGAACTGGTGGCGGACGGCGATGAGAAGAGCGCCAAACAGGTGCTGACTACGTTTGCCGGGATGAGTAACACGACGGCGGCAGCGAAGGTGAAAAACTGGAAGAATCCGGACGGACTGAGCGCGGACGCATGGTATAAGTATTATGACGAAGTGGCAAGCAGCGGGATCAGCGCGGATGTGTTTGAAAGATTTTGGACGGCGGACAGCGCAGCCAAGGGCGAAGACAAGAACGGGGACGGCAAAGCCGACAACGGAACAAAGAAGGCGGAGCAGTTGAAGATTATTGACAGCCTGCCGATCACAAGCGAGCAGAAGGACGTGCTTTACCGGCTGCACAGCAGTTGGAGCGAGAGCAAACTGAGCGAGGCGCCGTGGCACAAATAAGCAGAGGAGCGGGGAGACCCGCTCTTTTGTGTGTCTTGGGGCAGGGGGAAGGGCGTGATAAAATGGCGATGAGAAGGTGAGAGAGTGCAATACATAGAGCATTATTTAACGATAGATATGCTCCGGGAGCGGGTGCCGGACACGATATGGATCAGGGCTGCGGGGATCGGACACCGGCTTCACGTGAAACTTTCGGCGGGGCCGGAGACCGTAGAGCTGCCGGGCGAGACCGAGGGGCTGGTGCAGTTTGTTTACGAAAAACCAGACGGCGTGAAATCGGACGTGGCAATGGCCGTGAACGAGTTCAGGGCGAGCGTGGTGATCCCGCGAGCTGCGGTGGATACCGTGGGCGTGGTAACGTGCGAGATCCGCGTTTATGACAGTACCGCGGGGACATGGTGGACCAGCCCTGAGTTTACATTGACCGTGCAAGGCGTGGTATATGACGAGGATGCGCAGCAGCAGATCGTGAGCGACCCGACGGTGCTTGAGGCCATCCTCGGCACGGAGGCAGACAGGGTAGCGAACGAGGAGGCGCGGATCAATGCGGAGGCGGCGAGAGTGATCGCAGAGGGGCTGCGGCAGGACGCGGAGACGGAACGCGAGGACTATATCGACGAGCTGAGAGACGCGGTAGCCAGAGGAGAGTTTGACGGAAAAGACGGCGCGGACGGCACGGACGGCGCGACCGGTCCGCAGGGGCCGAAGGGAGATAAGGGCGATAAGGGTGACAAGGGCGATCCGGGCACGGAAGTGGATACAGAATTTATCCCATTCAGCACAAACCCGGTAGCGAGCGCGGCAATTCAGCTCGCCCTGCTGAATAAGCAGGATGTGTTGATGTTCGACAAGGCGCCGACCGCAAACAGCCAGCATCCTGTTAAAAGCGGGGGCATTTACACGGAGCTGATGCAGAGACCGACGACCGCACAGATGAACGCAGCGATCTCTGCCGCCATCGGAAATGCGATAGGGGGGAGCTACTGATGCCTAATAATCACGAGACGCTGACGGATCTTTTTGAGGATATAGCGGACGCAATTCGGGCAAAAACAGGGAGCGAGGCGGAGATCGTAGCGGACGCGTTTCCGGAGGCCATTGAGGCGATACCGACCGGCGGCGGGGAGGATCTGATTCAGCACGCGGAGATCCCGGACTATGTTAAAAACGAGGCGCTGGCACTGGCAGAAAAAGTGCGAGAACGGCAGACGGCAAACAGCATCACGTTTATCGTGGGGACTGACTCGCACCAGAATGATGAGCTGACTAACGTGGTTACAGGGAACCGGCACGCGGCGATGGCCATGAAAGTGCTTGCGTATGCGCTCAAGGTTGATTTTACTGCGTTTTTAGGGGATTATACGACCGGCAACCCGACGACGACCGATTCGCAAACCGGCGTGGTGACGCCGGGGACGACAATTGCGGAGGGACTGCAGCACATTGCGGAGATAAACGAAAATCTGGCGGAACCGTTTAAAAATCTGCCGCAATTCCGAACCACCGGAAACCATGATCCTTTGACGTTTTCGTGGTCCACAAACGACAATGATTATCTGTCGGAGGCGGAGCTCTATCCGCTGATCGGCGCATTCAACGGGATCGACGGCGAGACGGTATACGGCGACACGACCGCGGGGTACTGCTACAGAGATTTTGCGGATAAAAAGGTTCGGGTGATCTGCCTTAACACGTCGGAAAACACGACGGAGCCGGTGGAGAATGGAACGTCTGAAAAAGTATCGGCAGCGCAATTGTCGTGGTTTAAAAACGTGCTGCTCGACGTAGGAGACAAGGGCGCGGATTGGAGCGTGATCATTCTGTCGCACCACCCGCTGGATTGGGGTGCCGTTAAACCGGCAGGCAATATTCTCGGTGATTACGTAGCCGGAACAGGTGATTTTTACCAGCATAATCTTGCGCGGATCGTCGGCGCGTTCCACGGGCATACCCACTGCTATAAATACGCAAAGCTCAAAAAGAGCGGCGCTTCGGAAGCATACGACGCCTACAGGATCGCAATACCTAATATGTGTTTCGGCAGAAACAACGAGTATGGCCGATATAATCACGATTACGACTATGGAGAATATACATCGTACGACAAAACGGAAAACAGCGCAAATGATACGGCGTTTTGCGCGGTTGTTGTAGATCTTGATCAATCAATCATATTTGCATATCACTACGGTGCGGGACCTGCGGCGAACGCGAAATGCCGCGCAATAGCATACGATTTCGGCGTTGATTACCACCCGGTAACAATGACAGCCATTAAGGCAGAGATCAGGGGAGCGGCGCTCGTAGCAGCGGGCAGCACCTACCGGGCTACGGTGATCCCGGGGAGCGGCATGGACCTGAGCCGGTTTGACGCGGATCACGTTAAAATCATGCACAACGGCGTTAATGTTACGAGCGCGGCTTATAACCAGTCCAGCGGAGAGATTGTTATTACAAACGTCAGCGGGCCTATAACGATAGACGCCGCGCCGTTTATCAATCTCGTGCCGACCAGCACCACCGACGATCAAACCACGATATTCAACGGAAACGGCTCTATCACAGGTTGGCGACTTAATTTAAGCGGAAATCTTACGCAGGATAACGCGGACCCGACAGCGCACGTGAGCGGGTTTATCCCATACGACGGCACAAAACAGGTTCTGCCGGTGGTGCGGATCGCGCAGCTCCTGCACGATTACAACTTCACGTGGCAGGGGAATTACATCCAATTTTACAAATATCAAAACGGACAGATGGTGCTCGTAAGCGGCGGTGCGTGGCCTCCAAACGATGTGCAGCAGCTCAGGCCCGGTGTAACTCTTAATGACAGGATATTAACGTTTGATCCTAACAATGCATCGTCGGCGTTTAAGACAGCGGCGCAAAACGCGGAATTTATACGATGCTCGATTGCTACTCTCGACGAAAACAATATACCGTTTGTTGTAACGATTGATGAGGATATTATATATTAAGGAGAGATAGAAGATGGTAACGGTAAACGGAAAAACGGCGAACAATACCGGCACGGCGGCATTTGAGCTGCTGGGCCTAAGCACGGATACGAAGCCAACCGGAAAATTCAGCGGGTATACGGTAGGGGAAAACAGCGTATTTCTGGAGCTGGATACGGGGACGTTGTATTACTTCTCCGGCGGCGCGTGGACAGCGCTCGGCGAGAGCGACGGAGAATGAGGAGGCGGCTATGGATATTATCACATTGGCAGCGGCGCTTAAAAACGGCGCAGAACAGCCGAAAATAACCGTGGACGGGCAAATCAGCGAGACGAGCGAAAACCCTGTGCAAAACAGGGCAATCTCAGCGGCGCTGAATCGGAAGGCAGATTCGACCGATATAACTGATTTTGTGACGGAGAACGACGTAAAGGCAGCGATCTCCGATGCGGTAGGGGGTATCGTGCGGTTTGAGTACCACAATTGCGAACAGGGAGAATATGACCCGAATACAGGCGTTCCAACTGTGACGGGGGCAGACACGAACCACATCTATCTCACGCCTACCAGCGGAACGAACCTAAACATGTACGCATATATAAACAATGCTTTCACGTTCCTCGGCACCACCGAGGTGGACCTGAGCAATTACGCCACGAAAACGGAACTGGCGCAGGCTGTGCCGGAGAATGTATCAGAGCTGGAAAACGACGCGGGGTATATTACAAATCCGAAAATAATTAAGATTGATTTGTATGTACCTGCCGAGGCGGTTACCGATTTTGCGACCGGGTATGTAGGCGGCTTGTCCGGCGGGAAAACGGCGATCATCGACGTCAGCGCTGATACGGCGCAGGCTATGATCGCGGCGGCGGCCAGCGGAAATACATTGTATGCAAATACTGTAAACAGACCGCTCGACAACGTAAGCGAAGCCGGCGAGGCGGCTCTGCTTTATAATCTGGCGGAAACGCAGACAGGTGCAGAGAGCGGTTTCGACGTGGACAATGCAGAGAAGCCTGTATGGGCAATCATTGTTGTTGAGGATGATGAGGCGCCCGGCACTTACGTAATGCAGGTGCTTTCGTCCGAAGAAATTGCCGGAAAAATCATTACCGTATTTGCGGAGGGCAGCTACCTGACGGAGCACCAGAGCCTGCAGGGGCTGGCGACCGAAACGTGGGTGAATACGGCGCTGAACAAGAAAGCAGATAAAACCGCAATCACGAAAATGGTTAAGGGGGCGGACAAGGCCTACACCATTGTGGTGAGCAATTCCGCGCCTGCGTCGGGGACGGCGGATAACATTATTACAATCGTGGTGTGAAACATGGCAAAAATAACAACAAAAGATTATTTTTACATTGGAGACCCTGAATACGGTACGTGGGGCTCACCTGCAAACATGATAGATGGCAGTTACACAAACGAGGTTTCAGTAAGAAAAGGTGGACATTACAATAGCAATCATATTGATTACTATTTTAAATTTTCGATACCATCAGAGGCGGCAGAGGAATTGAATTTCATATTATACCCTGCTCAACACTCGTATTACACAATCAACATTGGATTGTATTACGGAAACCAGTCATCCCGCACGCGCATAGGGGCATTGTGGACGAAAAAACTGACGAAAGATTTTACACCGAAC
>Ga0326511_10000286_pt1 | contig 42576 bp, 30 predicted proteins | sample 0_2496_0518_D_FD_203701 | JGI IMG/M metagenome (GOLD analysis project Ga0326511, IMG submission 203701) | Bovine rumen microbial communities from UC Davis, California, United States - 0_2496_0518 | ecosystem: Host-associated > Mammals > Digestive system > Stomach > Rumen | place: USA... | reverse complement strand
GGATCACGGTGTCGGCGCATGCATCAAGCATTTCGCAGCCAATTCTCAGGAATACGGGCGCATGGTTTCCGACAGCATCATAGACCGGCGCGCACTGATGGAACTGTATCTGCTTCAGTTTAAGCGAATCATCCGCCGTTCCCAGCCCTGGGCCGTCATGACATCCTACAACAAATTGAACGGGACCTACTGTGCGGAAAACGGCTGGCTTATGAACGAGACCGCCCGGGACCGCTGGGGCTTCCAGGGAGCCTTTTTCTCAGACTGGGGCGGAGTCAGCGATTCGGTGGCCTCGGTACGAAACGGGCTGAATCTGGAAATGCCAGGCGGAGACAACGGAACGCTGGAGCAGCTGCAGGCGGGCATTCTTGACGGGACTCTGACACCAAAAGAAGCATTCCGTGCTTCCAGTCGGACCGCGGAACTTATTGCCAAAGGGAACTATTACCGGGACCCTTCTGTTCATCACGATCTGCACGAGCATCTCCGTCTGTCTCAACAGGCAGCGGAACAGAGCGCCGTGCTTTTAAAAAATGATAAAAACCTTCTTCCCATCAAGAAGGATGATTCCGTTGCTCTCATCGGTATGCTGGCAAAACGACCACGCTATCAGGGCGGCGGGAGCAGCAAAGTCAATTCTCTGGCGGTGGACTGTCTCTACGACGTGATCAACACCTCCTCTCTGGAATTTGATTACGCTGACGGATACTCACTGGATGATGATCTGAAAAAGGCGGACTCCGGTCTGGTAAAACACGCCTGTAAGATCGCCAAGAAAAAGGATAAAGTCATCATCGTTGCGGGTCTCCCCGATTCCTATGAATCGGAAGGATTCGACCGGTCGGATCTTTCCCTTCCCAAGGCGATGAATACCCTGATCAGCAAAGTGGCCGCAGTAAACCCAAACGTGATCGTGGTCCTTCAGGCAGGATCTCCGGTCACCATGCCGTGGATCAACAACGTAAAATCTGTTCTGATGATGTATCTGTCCGGCTGTCAGGGCGGGAAAGCGACCTTCCGTCTTCTGACCGGCCAGGTCAATCCCTCCGGACATCTGGCGGAATCCTTCCCGCTGCGGGCGAAAGATACTCCCTGCTACGCGTATTTTGCCAATGATCTGCTGCAGGCACAGTACCGGGAGAGTATTTACTCCGGCTATCGGTACTACGATACGGTACAGTCGGAGGTTCTGTTCCCCTTCGGGCACGGACTTTCCTACACTTCATTTGATTATTCCGGTCTCCGGATCGAGACTGTTCCCTCGGTCGTTCCGGGGAACAGCAACGATATCATCGTCACCTGCGAAGTGAAGAACACCGGGAAAGTGCCGGGACAAGAAGTCGTACAGCTGTATCTCGGTCACACGGCATCCCGCATCCCGCGTGCAAAGAAGGAATTGAAGCAGTTCCAGAAGATCCATCTGGAGCCAGGCGCTCATACGGAAGTCCGTTTTGAACTTACGGATTCCGACCTGCAGTATTATGACACTGCTCTGGATGACTGGAGTGTGGAGGCTGGATCCTACCGTGTCTCCATCGGTTCCTCCAGCCGGGATATCCGGCTGACCGGTGTCTTCGAAGCCACCGGCAACGCGCTTCCCTATTCCGACATGCCGGAATGGTATTTCAAAGTAGAAAACGGTGTGTTCACCGTGGAGGATTCTTCCTTTGCCAAGCTGCTGGGGCATGAGATCCCCGCAGTCCGGAAACCAAAGCCTTTCACGAAGGATACATCCATTCAGGAGTTGAAGGCATCCCTTTTCGGGAAGGTCATCAATCAGCTGATCCAGTTGAAGCTCAAAGGAAACCCGGATCCCATGTTTGAAAAATCGCTCCTGGGATCTCCTCTGCGCATCGTCAATATGGGTCCGGTGAAGAAGCAGCATCTGGAAGCCTTCATCGCGCTGATGAACCATCATCCGGCGGAGGCCGTCCAGATACTGACTGCCATGACCAAACATCATGATCTGTATTGAGAAAGGAGTGCTTCCGACTTGAAAGAGATCTATCTGGCAGGCGGCTGTTTCTGGGGCACCCAGAAATTTGTGGACCAGTTTGACGGCGTTCTGGAAACCGCAGTCGGTTATGCAAACGGAAAAACGGAAAATCCCAGCTATGAGGATGTCTGCTACCGGGATACCGGTCATGCAGAGACCGTACGGATCCGATATGACGAGACCGTATTGCCGACCCAGGCGCTCCTGAGGTACTATTTCATGACTATCGATCCTCTTTCAGTCAACCGGCAGGGTGGAGACTTCGGGACGCAGTACCGCACCGGGATCTACTATACAGACCGGTCGCTTATCGCGGACATCTCCAAGGTCATCGGGGAGGAGACGGACAAGGCCGGCCGGTCACTTGCCGTGGAAGTTAAGCCTCTGGAGAGCTTCTGGGAAGCGGAGGAATACCATCAGAAGTATCTGGATAAAAACCCTCTGGGATACTGCCATATCCCCAGGAACCTGCTTCATCTGAACAACAAATAATAAACGACATGAAAAGATCCTGTATGGCTGATACACATCAATTGCCATACAGGATCTTCATTTGATAGTACTGTTATTTCGTTTTTCGGAACAGAATCCAGAGCAGCACCAGTGCTGCCGGTACCAGCGCTGCTAGAAAGATGTTGGCATTGGGAATAAAGGATGTAGTTCCATCATTGTTGATGATCACATCTGCGTGCTGCAGGACCGTCTTTCCGATGAATGGTCCAATGACACCAGGGATCAGGACCTGGGAAAAGATACGGATCCCCTGCAGCATCCCGGCTTTCCCTTCCGGTGTATAGTCACGGATCCTCGCCCCGAACACCGCCATTCCAGACAGATACCCGCACATCATGAGAAGTGATCCGAGGAATACCAGCGCTGTATTCCGGAATAGAAACAGGACGACAAACCCCAGCACCAGCCAGAGAAGCGCAATCTTCACGGCAAAGGAGAACCCTTTGGAATCGTAGATCCGTCCCCATACGGCAGTCACGCCTGCTGCCAGAATGATCGCCGGAGCCATCACCAGGACATAGTTTTCCATGCCAAGCGCCACCTCATAATAGAGTATCAGATACGGCATGAAGATCTGAATGGAAATGTTAAACAGGATGAACAGAAGGAAACTCCGGTACAGTTCCCGGTTCTCCCGGATTGTCGTCTTCCGGAAGCCATAGGACACGTTTTCCCAGTATCCGGTCTCCGTCGGTCTCGTGGCACGATCGTCCACGAGGAAGAAGCCGGTGATCCCAACCAGAAATACCACTCCGCCAATAATGGCGAATATGATACTCCAGCTTTTGGACTGATCCAAATCAAAGGCCATGAAGCTTCCAAATACGACCAGGATCGCTACCAGCGGCATCATGGAGTTGATTCCTTCTGCCGCACCTCGGTTTGTGGAATCCGTATTGTCCGTAAGCCAGGCATTGTAGGCAGCATCGTTTGCTGAGGATCCGAAGAAGGTCATTACACAGTCAAGAAGGATCGTCAGTGTGACACCCACGGCGGCTGCTGAAGCAGTTGCCGGAATCACAGCGCTGATCAGATCCAGACGCAGCAGAGCGAAGCATCCCACAGAAAGTCCCCACAGGATATATCCAAGGCACATGAATATCCGTCTTCTTCCGATGCGATCGGACCAAGCACCTACGAACACAGTAGTCACCGTCGCGGCAACCGCGCTGGCTGCCACCATGGCCGAGATATTTCCCGCACTGGCATGGAACATCTTGTATATAAACACATTGAGATACATGTTTTCGACGACCCATGCCACCTGGCCGATAAGACTGAACAGGATCAGAGCCGTCCAGAAACGAGGAGTTAATTTCGTTTTCATGATACCCTCCGAAACCGGCAAATACCGATTGGTTTTCCTATGTTGTATGTAATGATTATAACATATATTGCGGTTTCATCCCATTTTCTTTAGTGTGATCGGACTCACATCGAAAATCCACGTTCACGAGCCATCCAGTCTCTTAATAAATCTTAAAAAAGCGGCAAATCAATAAAGTGTAATGGTAAAATTAAGGAGTTCCGCAACTATTATTATCATAGTTTTGGGAAAGAAAGGAGTTCCGCAACTATTATTATCATAGTTTTGGGAAAGAGAGGAGATGTCGGATAGATGAGCGAACGTGCCGTCATACTGATCGTAGATGATGACAGCAGCATCCGGTCTCTGGTTCGGCTTCAGCTGGAAACGGAGGGGTACTCCGTCCTTGAGGCTTCCGGAGGTCTTGAGGCTTTGGAGATTGCAAAGAGCAACCGGGATATCGATTTGATCATACTGGATATCATGATGCCGGACATCTCTGGAATCGAAATGTGCGAACGGCTACGTGCTTTTTCCGTCGTTCCGGTCCTGTTCCTGACAGCAAGGACTCAGCAGGAAGACAAACTGGCCGCATACAGCATCGGTGGAGACAGTTTTCTGACAAAGCCCTTTCTGAAAGAAGAGCTCGTAACAAAGGTCCATTCCCTTCTGCGCCGCTATCTGGTATACCGCGGCAAAGTTACCGAGGCGCAGGGCATCACCCTGGATGTTGAGAAACGAATCGTCCTGAAAAACGGAGAAAAAGTGGAAATGACCGATCTGGAGATGAGCATCATCTCCTATTTGTTCTCCCGCAAAGGAGAAGTCGTTTCCATTCAGGACATCTATGAAAATGTATGGGGAGAGCGGTTCTTCTCCCAATCCTCCAACACCGTCATGGTACATATCCTGAACATCCGCAAAAAACTGGAAGATGATGCCGCCAATCCAAAGATCATCCGCACCGTATGGGGAAAGGGATATCAGCTTGGGTAAGAATGGCAATCTGAAAGTTCATGCCGCACGTACCATAGCACTGGGCGGGCTCTTTGCCGTTCTGGTCTATGTCCTGATCACGACGACATCCTCTGCGCTGATCCGACGGCACTATTCAGAATATGGAGATGCAGAAGCCCAGAAGACCGAGTATGCTACCAGCCTGCAGGAATATGTTTCTGAGAATCAGATCCTATCCCGGGACCGCAAGGCGTTGCGGGCTTGGACAGATGAGTACAAGTATCTGTTCATCTCCGTGTATCAGGGTTCCCTTCCCATTTCGGAAGAAGGTTTTTATTATAAGGAGACTGTCAACAGCCGTCACATCAATCCGGTGCTGAAATCACAGGCACCTATCGCATTCTCAGACGGAACCTATATCGTCGTATTTGAAGACTACCGCTATATACGGTATACCCAGTTATGGCAACTTATCGCTGCCGTTCTCGCGTTTTGGCCGCTGCTGACAGTGGCACTCTACTGGATCCGTCTTTTGAGCAAATATATCTCCTCGCTGTCTCTGGCTGCACGGAGGATCAATAACGGAGATCTTTATTCGGAAGTTTCCGTTCCTCCCCATGCTTCCGAGGAGATCCTCTCTCTGGCGAAAAGCATGGACGAGATGCGAACGACCTTTCTGGACCGTCTCAACGAGGAAAAGCAGCGTTCCCACTCCAATCAGGAACTGCTCACCGTCATGTCCCATGATATCCGTACTCCTCTGACTACACTCATCGGTTACGCGGAGATCATGGATAAATCACCGGATCTTCCGGAAGACGAGCGGAAACAGTATTCCTCCATCATTTATCAGCGTGCGCTCCGTCTGAAAGAGCTGACCGACGAAATGTTCTATTATTTTCTCGTGTATGGTTCTTCCGACATCCAGGTGGATCTGGCCTATTATAATGCGCAGGTGCTGATTCCACAGCTGATCAATGACCGCCTTTCCGCGTTTCAGGATCTGGACGTGGAGTTCCAGATCCAGGTGATCGAGTATCCTTTTACGGTCCATACCGATATCTCACTTCTGAACCGTGTGTTCGATAATATTTTTTCCAATATTCGAAAATACGGGGATCTTACCTGTCCCATTACCATTGAGATGCGGCGGAAAGAAGACAATTTCATTCATATCGAAATCCGCAACCGCATACGGGACACAAACCCGGATGTGGAGAGCACTCATATCGGCACCAAAACCTGCAGCAAACTCATGGAACTTCTGGATGGTTTCTTTACATTCCATTCCGATGAGGAATTCTATACTGCAGAAGTGCTCATTCCCATCTCATACAACAGACCGGCGGATAAGCTTTAGCCGACGATATGACAGGACGAAATCTCCCGGGATTTCGTCCTTTTTTCTGGACAGTCTGAAAAAAGCCATGCATAATGAGTTTAGAAAGACACAAAGAGAGGAGGGTTCTGCCTTGGCGGTACGTCTCATCGCACTGGATCTGGACGGCACTTTGCTTACGGACAGCAAGGAGATTCTGCCGGATACGTTATCCGCGCTCACCATGGCCGGTGAAGCCGGGATCCTTGTCGTGCCGGCCACCGGACGTCCTCTTTCCGGAGTGCCGGAGGAGGTCCTTTCGATCCCCTTTCTTCGGTATCTCATTACTTCCAACGGTGCGTTTACCTACCAGTACCCCGGTGAAACGATCCTGCGCCGTCATACGATCCCCTGTCACAGAGCATTGGAGATCCTGGAGTATCTGGATCATCCCGGTCTTCTCACGGAGATCTTTATTGAAGGGCGTGGATACCATGAACCGGAGACCAGCCGCATCATGAACGACCTGTATCGCGGCACACCTCTGGAAAACTATCTTGCTGGCAGCCGTACCATAGTAGACAGTCTCTCCGGATTCCTGGACTCGCAGCCCATGGATGTGGAGAACATTTCCATTTTGTTTTTGGATCCGGAACAGCTGGACCCCAGTTATCGGGAACTGAGTGAGCAGAACGATATTACCGTCGTCCAGTCTGCTCCTCGCGTACTGGAGATCGGTTCCGCGGAAGCGGACAAGGGAAAAGCGGTCTCCGAGCTGGCCGGATCTCTGGGGATCGTCCGGGAAGAGATCATGGTGTTCGGCGACAGCAACAACGATTTCGGTCTGTTCGATGCTGCCGGGACCGCAGTTGCCATGAACAATGCCACCAGGGAACTCAAGAACCATGCCCATCGGATCACTGCCAGCAACGAAGATGACGGCATCGGCATCGTGGTCCGGGAAATCCTGGCTCATTAGCGCAAAAAGGAGAGCTTCCGCTCTCCTTTAATCGGAATAGATATTTTCTTCCGTAATCACAGCATCCATGGAGATATCCGTGTCCTCCATGGGTGCTTTTTTCAGTTTCTGCGCTTCAAACGCTACTGCAAAGATACGGCTGTTCCCGCATCGTTTAAGATAACGGTCATAGTATCCGGCTCCCATTCCGATCCTTCCGCCATGGGGATCAAATCCTGCACAGGGGCAGAAGATCAGATCGATCTCCTCCGGCATTATTACGGATGAGCAGTTCGGATCCGGTTCCCGGATCCCGAACGCCCCCGTTCGATACGCTTCCGGATGGTCTGGAGATCTTGCCTCCATCGTCTCGCTGTCCAGACATACCGGATACGCGATGGTCTTTCCCCGGGATTCTGCGATCTGATGCAAACGTTCCAGGGATACCTCCGCCCGAACCGCATGGTAGGAAAGGATGGTTTTTGCGCAGGCAAATTCCTCCGTCTGCAGAATGGCATCCACGATCCTGTCCGAGTATTCTTTTCTTTTTTCCGGATCCAGCTGTTCCCTTCCCCGGATCGCTTTTCTTCGAAGATACTGTTTCAGTACTTTCGGAAATGCGCTTCTCAGTTCTCCTGCCATATATAACGAACCGACTGCAACGACCGGCGGTTTCTCCGTCTCCAGTGCTTTGCGGATCCCCTCTTCGATGGTGTCCGCAGCTTCTGCCGGGCATCCCATGATCTCCCGGACCGGCTGCAGTAGCTCTTCCCCTGTCAGTGCCCGGCTGCTGTTGGGAGTGACACAGATCACGGAGTCTGCCGAATCTTTCAGCAGTTCCAGCATCTGACGGTAATCCTTGTCCCCTAGGATCCCCAGCAGGAAAGTAATTTTCTTTTTTGGAAACAGCTCTTTCAGATTGCCCGCCAGCGCTTCGATGCACTGCGGATTGTGCCCTCCGTCGAGGAAAAACAGAGGTTCTTCCCACAGCATTTCCATACGGGCAGGCCAGTTTGTCGCCGCGAGACCCGCGGCAGCAGACTCTTCCGGGATTGTCCATCCTCTCAAGCGGAGGACCTCCAGAATCTTCAGTACCACGCTGGCATTGAAAAGCTGGTATTTCCCGGTTAGCGGGATACGGTATTCTCTGTTTTGGTAGACGAATGACTGTCCATACAGGTCAGAAGAACGCTCGGTCAGCAGGGACGGATCTGCGTGGTAAAGCATGACTTGTTTCCTGCGGCATATTGCGGCGATCGTATCTTCCACTTCCGGTCTGTTGGGATACAGCACGACATCGCTTCCGGTCTTGATGATACCGCCTTTTGTTGCAGCGATCTTCTCCAGTGAGTCGCCCAGATATTCCGTGTGCTCCAGACCGATGTTGGTGATCACTGCAACTTCCGGTGCCGGGATCACGTTCGTGCTGTCCAGTTCTCCGCCCATACCAACTTCCAGGATCACGATATCACACTGCTCGGAAAGAAAATGCAGCATGGCAATAGCGGTAGAGATTTCAAACTGACTGGGATGGTCCTCCATCTGTTCCGCCTGTTCCCTTACCTGCTCTGTGACCGCGGCAAGTGCCTCCGGACGGATCCATTCCCCGTTGATCTGAAATCGCTCGCAGAAACTCATCAGATGGGGAGAAGTATATAAACCTGTCCGATAGCCCGCCTGCCTGAGAGCAGATTCGAGCATCGAACAGGTACTTCCCTTTCCATTGCTGCCAGCCACATGGATGAACCGCAGTTGTTTCTGCGGATCCCCCAGCCGTTCAAGCAGCTCCGTGGTGCGCTCCAGCCCCAGACGGGTCGTGCTCCACGTTTTGGTCTCAATATATTCTATGGCTTCTTCATAGGTCATGCTTCTGTCCTCGGATCAATACGCAAATTCCACCGTCCGCCTGGCAGCTTCCGCGGTATGGGATGCCAGCATCGCACTGCTGATGCTTCCGATTCCGCCGGGTACCGGAGAGATTGCTTCCACGATATCTACCACTGCATCAAAGTCCACATCGCCTACGATCTTCTGTTCGTCTTCCAGCCAGTTGATTCCCACATCCAGAATGATCTGTCCGGGAGATACGCAGTCCCGTCCCACAATTCTGGGCGAACCGGCTGCTGCGATAATGATATCCGCTTTTTTCAGTTCCTCTGCCAGATTTGCGGTATGGGAATGGCAGATGGTCACCGTTGCATTGGCTCGAAGGAGCATCATGGATACCGGTCGTCCGATGACCGGGCTGCGTCCGAGAACGACGACTTTCTTTCCATCCAGAGGAATCTTGTGATACTGGAGCATTCGCATGCACGCTTCTGCAGTACAGGGCGGGTAACCGACATTCTTTCCCGTGTAAACACCGCCGCTGGAAAGCATGGTGATGCCGTCCACGTCCTTTTTCGCCTTTACCGCCTCACAGATGGTAAACTCGTTAAGATTTTTCGGTACCGGACGGAAGATCAGGATCCCGGAAACATCGATGTTGGAATTGAGCTGTCCAAGCTTAGCCGTGATCGTGTACTGATCCACATCCTTGGGAAACACCTCCAGAGATGTCTCGATCCCCAGTTTCTCGCACCGGCGCATAATGGCATTCTGATAGGTGATATCATCTGCCTCATCCCCGATACGAATCATGGAAAGATGCGCCACGACATTGTAGTTGTACAATGCCTGAACAATCTGTTTTGTCTTCTGGTCGATCTCATGTGCCACGGGACCGCCGTATAAAATCTCTGCACTCATGATGAATCCACGGCAGCAGTCTGGAACAGACCGCTGCCGTATTACTCCTTAAAAATATCAGAACAGTCCGGAAATGACGCCGTTTGCATCGACATCAATCCGCTCTGCTGCCGGAACTTTCGGAAGTCCAGGCATGGTCATAATGTCTCCGGTAAGTGCCACGATAAATCCGGCACCAGCCGAGACCTTCAGATTGCGCACTGTAATCATAAAGTCTTTCGGTGCTCCCAGCTTCAGAGGATCATCGCTGAAGCTGTACTGGGTCTTTGCCATGCAGATAGGCATGTTTCCAAAGCCCATTTCTTCCAGCTGCTGCATCTGTTTCTCCGCTGCAGGAGTCAGGTTCACGCCGTCGGCGTGATAGATCTTGGTGGAAATGGCTTCAAGTTTTTCGCGGATCGTAAGATCAGTGTCATAGCTAAAGCGGAAATCATTGGGCTCTTCACAGAGACGAACCACCTCTTCCGCCAGTGCCAGACCGCCTTCTCCGCCTTTGCCCCACACTTCGGAAATGGCAACGTTAACGCCGTATTTGCGGCATTCCTCCGCCACAAGATCCAGTTCCTTCTTCGTATCGGTGGGAAATACATTTACAGCGACAACACAGGGAAGCTGATAAACCTTTGTAATGTTCTCCACATGCTGCAGAAGGTTGGGGATTCCGGCGCTCAGTGCCTCACAGTTCTCTTCGTTCAGTTTGTCTTTTTTCACACCGCCATGATGCTTCAGTGCGCGGACCGTTGCCACGACAACGACAGCAGACGGCTTCAGCCCTGCCATACGGCATTTGATATCCAGGAATTTCTCGGCTCCCAGGTCGGCACCGAATCCTGCCTCGGTAACTGCATATTCGCCAAGCTTCATTGCGATCTTTGTCGCAGTGATGCTGTTGCATCCGTGAGCGATGTTTGCGAAGGGGCCGCCGTGCACGAATGCCGGAGTTCCTTCCAGCGTCTGCACCAGGTTGGGCTTCAGCGCATCTTTCAGCAGTGCCGTCATGGCACCCGCTGCCTTTAGCTGGCCAGCCGTCACGGGTTCTCCGCTGTAGGTATAGCCGACAATGATGCTGGAAAGTCGTTCCTTCAGATCGGTGATATCTCTGGCCAAGCACAGGATCGCCATGATCTCGGAAGCGACAGTAATATCGAAGGAATCCTCTCTGGGCGTGCCGTTGGGCTTTCCGCCAAGTCCGATAACGATGTTTCTGAGCTGACGGTCATTCATATCCACAGCACGGTGCCATGTGATGCGTCTGGGATCGATATTCAGTGCATTTCCCTGATGGATGTGGTTATCCAGCATGGCGGCAAGCAGGTTGTTGGCCGCTCCGATTGCGTGAAAGTCTCCGGTAAAGTGAAGGTTAATATCTTCCATGGGGACCACCTGAGAGTATCCGCCGCCGGCAGCACCGCCCTTCAGTCCGAACACCGGGCCGAGAGACGGCTCACGCAGTGCCACAATGGATTTCTTGCCCAGTCTCCGAAGTGCATCGGCCAGTCCAACAGTCGTTGTGGTCTTTCCCTCTCCCGCAGGAGTCGGGTTGATCGCTGTTACAAGGATCAGTTTTCCGTCCGGGTCATTCTGGCGGTCATCCAGAAGTTTCAGGTCGATCTTCGCTTTGTATCTCCCGTACTGTTCCAGATAATCCTCTTCCACTCCGGCAACTTCCGCGATTCTGCGGATGTCTTTCATCTCACACGCCTGTGCAATCTCAATGTCTGATTTAAATCCCATTGCAGTCTCCTCTTATCATTTTTAAGATCAAGGTTTTTCTTCTTTTTTGCACGTGTTTCTAATGGTTATAATATATCATAATTCCTATGTGCAGTCATTAAATGATGTACTGAAAAACCAAGGTGTTTCCTTGAGTTCTATGGCTAAATTCCACATCCTGAAAAAATAAAATGCGGTCACGGCATCTCAAACAATGTAGCAGATACAACAGACGCCCAATGCTATAATAAAAACAAAGATTCCGGTAACACCGGAAATGCATAAATAAGACTTCAATGACATACAATTCTGAAATGGAGGTATTTCTGTGAAACAGTTAAGCAACGAACTTCACTGGCCGGATCTCAAGAAAGATACCATTGACCAGCTTTATCTGTACTCGATCTGCACAGATGATTTTCTGGAGGTTCCCGCAAAAGAAGGCGGATTTCTCTGTTATTCCGTAAAATCCTGCTTCCCGGATCCCAACATGTGTGATCTGGAAGATGTCTTCTTCGATCCTAAATTCCGTGAATCCGGTCACAGCATGCAGTTCCTTTTCGGTCAGCTGCATTGCATCCACAACGGCGAATACGATGTTCCTCTGTCCGCTCTTCGCGTGAAATATGACGGAAGCGCAGAGGGAACGGAATGGCTTCCCGAAGAGGATACGGTCACATTCCAGAAGACCGTTGCTATGGCGCTGGCCTCCCGAATCATAAAACTCAACGAGGATGGTTCATGCAGCATTCTTCCGCGCATGGTCATTCCCCGTATTTACGAAGGCCCCAAGATGGGCTGATCCTCCTCCCCTAATCAAAAAACGATCGCCTGGGCGATCGTTTTTTGCTGTTCAATGGTAATCGAGATATTTGACAACCTTTCGGGCTTCATCGGTAAGCTCGAATTTTTTGTACATTGCGATCCGTGTCTTCTGCGCTCTGTCGTCTGTCTCCTCGATCAGTTTTGTGAAATCCCGGAATACGCCGGCATCCATCATGCAGGGCACCTCGATCTCGTGGTCGGAGATCGCCACACTGGTATATACGGGAACGGACGTTCTCGGCAGATTCAGATACTCCTCTCTGGTAATAAAATCCTTCATCCGGATCTCCTGGCTCCCAAACTTTTCATCAAACGCCTTCTGAAGTTCCAGCAGATAAATATCCCCGAACTGACGGAGATTACGGATATGAACAGACCGGAACTTCTTATATCCGAAATTCTTATACAGGATCATCAGCCGCTCCGGCGTCATGGGCACATCCAGTGCGTACATCATCATCACATAAAGGTCTCCGGAGAAGTCAAAGTAGTAATAAGGATGGAGCGTTGCCAGAAACTCCTCTGCGATCTCAGGTCTGTTGCGGATCATTGCAGTCATCATCAGTCCGTTTGCAGTCGTGTTTCTGAACTCTCTGTCACCGATGAATTTCCGAAGCTCGATGATGCATCTTGCCGCAGGCAGACAATTGCCGGCCAGGAGATGCCTCTCCAGGCCGTGAAGCAGCATGAAGATATATTCATGTCGGACTAGCAGGCCATAGGGATTCTCCAGTGCTTCCCAGAATGTTTTGCGGTCTGCCGGCGGAATATTCACATAGAACGCATCCTTGATCTTTTCTGTCGGAGTCAGCCGTTCTTCTCCCTCGATGGGAAGTCCGGTGAAGATCAGGCTCTGTTCCAGCTTGGTGATCCCCAATTCAAATTCGTACCCTTCGATATCCGCACAGATAATGTAGGGCTGAAAATCATAATTCTGAAACGGCCCGTCTGCGATCCAGATGAGATTGGTCAGATCCGGGTGAATCCGGTCGATCTCCTGTTTGGTGATGACACTGCCTTCCTCATACTGGATCTCTTCTTCATGTTTAAACAGGTGAAATGCCATTTTTGCTCCTTCGTTACTGCCACATGGTTGTGAAATTGGAAATGCCCATCTTTCATTGAAAAAAACTGCCCGTGTTGTTACAATAACAGACAAGGGAGGGGCTAATTATGAAACGTTTCTTATCGATACTTCTTTGTGTTGCGGTGATCCTGTCTCTGTGTGCCTGCAGCATCGATTCCGCTTCCCAGCTGACCGTGAAGCGGAAGGTATCTTCCAAAGTCAGTGATGAGACCGCGAAAAATGCCGTCAAGTATGCCGAGCTGCTCAAAGACAACATTGCGGCAGCCGACGAGGAATATGATTCGGAAGTGGGCTTTACCCAGTATTCTTTTAATCACACCGCTCTGCTGGCATTGAGCAACAGTATCAAGGACGCTGAAGGTGTAAAGGATGTTTCCGGATTCCGGTATGATCTGATCAAGATCTCCTATATCGTTTCCACCATCAACTACGGACTTCAGTCGTACTCGGAGGATGCCATGTACGATGAGACCATGAAACTGTTGTCTCTGGATCCTACGGGACTGGAAACCAAACTGGAAAAGAGCCAGGCGATCTCCGACTATGCCAAGGGAGAATGCGAAGCATTCCTGAAGCATTACTACCGGAAGACCATTGATCCCAAATCCCTCATGAATCTTCTGAAGAAGTCCGATGAGGAAGAAGAATCTGCTTCCTCATGATCTTCTTTCTGCTGTCAATCGGGGACCCGAACGGGTCCCCGTTTTTTGTTTTTCTATTATATCGCCGGCCAAAAAAAACATCAACGCACAGAATCTGGATAATCAGCCAATGATGTAACCGTCCTTATCCCGGATAACTTCCTTCTTGTCGTAATCAATATCATAAAGAAGAAGTCCCATTTCCTTCATATGATGAAGATCATGCTTCACCATGTCTTCCGCCTTCTTATACAGGTCCCGCACCGTGCTTGCCAGTACCGGCTCGGTAGTAAGCATGGGGAGCTGAAGGTCCTGCATAGACATACTGCTGTTAAAGAACACCGGCACTTTTCTGGTGCGGAGCTTGTCCAGATCCGCGTGATCCAGGAACTCTTTCAGCGGCAGGGTTTCATGTCCGAACTGTTCCTTCATATTCTCCCGCAGATAGCGGTCAAAGTGCGGCACATAGTTCATGGCATAGCGTGTATCCTGGATCCCGAAGGATTTTGCGATCCGCATGATATCACGGGCCTGCAGTTCCATCCCGGTCCCATACATGGACAGAAGATACATCTCTTCGGACAGTGCATAGGAATGATCCACATCCAGAGAATCCTGGAACATCAGGATCAGATCCGGCCGATTGTGATACATGGCCATGAGCAGCAGCGCATTGGAGCTTCGCAGGGAAAACTCCCGGTCTGTCTGCGTGTTTCTCAGTTCCAGCAGCACGTGAAATGCCTCGTCGAAGTTTCCGCAGAACATATGCCGCTCCAGTCCGGCGGCCAGCACGCTGATGTAGCTGGAAGGTAGATACAGCCGGTAGGGATCTTCCAGCATGACCCAGAAATCACCCCTCTGCTCCGGGGTCATCTGGTCATAGCCGGTTCCCTTCAGCGGTTTGACATGTGCATCCATTTCACGGGATGTAGCTGCCAGCGTACCTACCGGCAGTTTCACCGAGATGCCGCTGATCTCCCGTTCTCCGGAAACTGTCAGAGGAATGGAGATGGATCCTGCCTGTATCGTATCGGAATAATCTTTACCGTCGAAGTTCTTGTTGGTTCCGTCCAGGAACCAGAGCGTTTTTCGCAAATCACCGTGTACCTTCTCCAGCGTTTCTCCCCGGCGGAACACGGGTTCTTCTGCCTTTACTGTTTTCTTTTCAAAAAAGTTAAACGCCATGGTTTCCTCCTAAAACTCGTCTTTTCTTTATTTGAAGCAGTCGTATCTTATTTCTCAAGTTTATAATACTGATTGTTCCCTTTTCCTTTTGATGTATATGCTACATTTCCTCATGTTCTTCTGCCGGAACAGGCCGGGATTGCGCGTTTTTGCAAAAAGACGAATTAACCCTGCTCCAATTGACTTTATCCTTCAATTCAATTATGGTATTAGCTACGAAGAAAACTCAGAATCTGCAATTGGTTTGGGGGGCATCTGAATGAAATACGACAACAATGTTAGCCTGCAGGAACTGACCGACGCTATCATTAACGACTATTCCCTCGGAAGGGATATCGACCGCATGCAGGTCTACCAGCAGCCGGACAGCGAGATCGTCATCGACATCACCAACAAGCTCCTGACGATCCTGTTTCCCGGTTATTACCGTGAGCGCAACTATCTCAGTTACAGTTACAATAACCGCATGTCCATCCTTATCGAGGACGTGTTCTATAATCTTCGTTCTCAGGTGGAGATCGCGCTGCCCAACAGCAACGAGTTCGCCGAGTACGATGAAGAGAGCATCAAGAAGAAATCGGATGAGATCTGCCGGGAGTATTTCCGCCGGATCCCGATGATCCGCGAGTATGTGAACACCGACATTCAGGCCACCTACGACGGAGATCCTGCGGCATATAACAAGGATGAAGTAGTCCTCTCCTATCCCGGACTGATGGCCAGTACGATCTGCCGTCTGGCGCATGAACTGTATCTGATGAAAGTCCCCATGGTCCCCCGTATGATGACGGAGTATGCCCACTCCAAGACCGGTATCGATATTCATCCCGGCGCCACCATCGGCAAGTATTTCTTTATGGATCACGGAACCGGCATCGTTGTGGGTGAAACATCCATCATCGGAGAACACGTGAAGATCTATCAGGGCGTTACCATCGGTGCTCTTTCCACCCGCGGCGGGCACTCCAATCAGGGAAAAAAGCGCCATCCTACGATCGAGGATGATGTGACGATCTACGCCGGAGCCTCCATTCTGGGCGGCGAGACGACCATCGGCACCGGAAGCGTAGTAGGAAGTAACGTGTTTATCACCTCTTCCATTGCTCCCAACACCCGGATCAGCAACAAGACCCAGGAATATTCCATCAAACGCAAGGGAGAAAAATTCCAGGCCGAAGAAGTCAAGACCAGAGATGATGACGTGTGGATCTATATGATCTGATTATTGAAAAAAGAAAGAACAGTCGAGCAGACATCATTTAATTGATGCTTGCTCGACTGTTTCCGTTTTTCGAGTATTATCGGTCCCCGACCAGAGCGTTCCGAATATAGATCCGGCTCAGCCAGGAATCGAACTGCCCCAGCCAGTCGCCCTTCAGTCCGAACCCATGTCCCATTCCGGACAGTTCCACCGTCTTTACAGAGACATCCGCTTCTTCCAGCGCTTCGGCACAGCCTTTGCATTCCGGTGCGTAGCTGTCATTGGAACCATAGCAGAAAAATGCTTCCGGGACGTGTGCTTCTTTGAAGCGCTCCACATCCTTAATGGATGTTTTCAGGTTGCCATAAAATCCATAGATCATTCCGGTTCCGGCCACTTTGGAAGAGAGTTTGTCGATCTCATCCGGGCGGTAAGTCCCGTCCAGAGAGGTGCCATCTTCCAGGTCGCCGAAATCCAGCAGCATTCCTCCCGCTGCCATAGCGCCGGCAGAGAATCCCAGCACGGCAATATTGTTCTCGCTGTAACCGTAATCTCCTGCGCTGTGACGTGCAAAACGGATGGCACGGGCCAGATCCAATTCCGCATCCTGCATGGAATAGGGATACAGCCGGTAATTGACGACAAAGCTTACATAGCCCTTCTGACTGAGCTGATCAGCAACCGGATACCCTTCCGTTCCGTTGGAACGCTGTTCAAAGGAGCCTCCCGCCAGAACGAGCACCGCGCCTTTGACGATGGTACCGCTGGGGACCGGATAGGTGATGATGTTGGGCTGGAAACTCAGGTCATCCATATAGTTGCCCGTATTGCGCGTGTACTCTTTCGTTTTCGGCATGTTTCCCCGATCCCACAGATAGAAGGTCTGCTGGTGAAGCGGATCGATTTTTGCAGAAGAAATATACGCATTATTAGAATCCAGCGACTTGGGTCCCATCAGCATATAGTTTTTCAGGATCGCTGCACAGTGGGAACGTATCACCACAGAGCGGGGAGCAAACAGGTTCCCTTCCCCGCCGCTGATGATATTGGCCGCTCTCGCCCAGTTGACCGCTTCCAGAGCATAATCTGCCATCGCAGTACGATCCGAAAAATACTTTCCGGTCTTTGCCTCCGGACTTCCGGCATACCGCCACAGGATGGTGACGAACTGCTGTCGGGTAATAGGATCATTGCCGCCGAATTTCTTTCCTTCATAGCCGGATACGATTCCATTTTCCACTGCCCAGGCAGAAGATTCCTCATACCAGCTTCCCTTTTTGACATCGACGAAGGGATTATCAGGAGCTTTCGGCTTTCCGGCCGCTGCATACAGCACCTGAACCAGCATGGCGCGTGTCATCCCTTCTTTGGGAGAAAACTTTCCCTTTCCGGTACCGGCCATGATCCCGTTCTTTGTCACGTATTCCACGCCGTCCATATACCAGGCATCCTGCGGGACATCACTGTACAGTATATTTACAGCCCTGCCGGGTACTGCCAGCATCGTCAGCAGGCATACCATCGTCAGAGAGTATGAGATCAATCGATGAATTGTTTTCTTCAAAATTAGTTCCTGTCTTTCTTTCATACATTACCAGTTACGAATCTGTGAACCGTTCCTCTTTGGATTTTACATTTTTCCCCAGTTTTAGTCCAGCTGTTTCTGATTCATCAAAACTATGGAGCCGATGACCAGAAGGATTCCCAGCACGTTGACCACTCCGATGGGTTCGTGATAGATGAGCACTCCGATCAGGGTCGCTACAACCGGCTCTATAGATGCGATCACCGGCACTTTGCTGGTCTCCTTGATCACGCTGACACCGGAAAAATAGAACAGATAGGCAAATGTCGTGGGAATCAGTGCAAACAGCAGTCCCACGATAATAAACCCGGCACTGGTGGGGATCACCGCTTCATTCCATGGCCGTACAAACAGAAGGATGAAGATACTTCCGAAGAAGAACGTCCAGGTGATGGCCACAAAGGGATTGACCTTTGCAGTGGTTACTCTTCCCAGGATCGCGACCATTCCATAGCAAACGCCGGCGCCGATTCCGAAGAGCACTCCGGAGAGCACAAGATTCCCGGCATTCAGGGATCCTCCGGTCACAGTCAGTACACAGCCCAGAATGTTGATGAGCAGGGCGATCGCTTTCCTTCCGGTGATCTTTTCCGAAAAAACGATGGCTGCCGACACGGCCGTGACCACCGGTGCGACATACAGAAGCACCGCGCTGACCGACATCCCGATGGTGGCGATGGCTGTGTTGTAACAGATATTGAACAGTGCCTGTGTCACCAGTCCGGTCAGTGCGCAAAACATCATCGTTCTTCCGTCGATTTTCAGAGACTTGAATCCGTAGCGGGCAACGGTCACCGACGCCAGGAAGAAAAAGGCCGGAATCAGTCGCCAGCAGGAGATCAGAAGAGACGATGCCCCCTGTCCCGTCAGGTATTTTACAAAGATCCCGGAAAGTCCCCACAGAATCCCGGATATAAAAATGTAGATATAGCTTTTTTTCTCAGTAGATTCCATTTTCTGTTCCGTTTCCAAACAAATACCCGGAAAGTATACCGCATCTTTTCCCTTTCGGTCAACCTCTGTCAGGACTGGTTCCCTTTGGGACCCGAAGCTGATACGTATTGTTTTGATAGCAGCCCTCTACTTCTTCCCTCATAGGAATGGCGGCGGAGGCCCCCGGCCGTGTCACGGAGATCCCGGCGGCAAGAGTCGCCCGAATCATCGCCTCCCGGGGATGCTCATTTCGCGCAAGTCCGGCGATAAAATACCCGGTATAGGCATCTCCCGCTCCGGTGGTATCCGCCACCGGCACCTCATAGCTTCCATAGTGGTATCTCTCATCGCCATACTGGCAGATCGAACCGTCTGTGCCGAGAGTCAGCACGACATTGAGCTTCGGAAACCGCTGCCGCAGACGGCATATGATCATATCCGGATCGGAGGATCCGGTCAGCTGTTTACCCTCCACCTCATTGATCAGGAGCCAGTGGACGTGATTGAAATTCACCGACTGGAGGATCTCCTCATTCACGGGCGAAGCATTAAATACCACGGTATGCCCGTTTTCATATGCCAGATCGATCATTACGTGAGCACAGGGAAGCTCATTCTGCAGGACCACAAGGGAAGGCTCCCGGATCGTCTGAATGATATCCTGTATCTCTTCCTCGCCCAGCATCCCATTGGAACCCCGGTGGACCAGGATCTCATTGTTTCCCTCATCGTCCACCAGAATAACGGCATGTCCCTGCTCCGAATCCACATGGAACAGCCGGGAGGTATTCACACCGTTTTTCCGCAGTTCCTCTTCCAGGTCACTGCCGTCGAAACCGACGGTTCCGACATGAATCACCGATGCCCCGGCGCGGCTTGCCGCAATGGACTGATTCAGTCCCTTGCCTCCGCATCCGCAGAAGAGTTCCCGGGTCTGCATCGTCTCACCCATGGCAGGAAACCGGTCAACACGATAGGTGCGGTCAAAATTTATGGAACCGTAATTTACGATCTGCATGGAGCTGCCCTCCTTTTTCACGGTTGTCTTTCACTATATCATTGGAGATATTCGGGGGCAATGGATTTCCCCTTCACTTACCCCAATTCTGTTTGTTTTTCCTTGCGAAGTGCTGCGGAAATACCAAGATTTGATACAGTAGAATACTCAATTCCAAGCGCGGAAAACAAAAAACGAAGGAGCAAAATTCATAGCTCCTTCGTAAATCACATTGTTCTTTTGATTATTTGACCTGTCTACTTGACGCAAGTCAGATCATTCTTCCCTTCCATTTTTGTTCGTTTGGTTTATCAGACGAAGATCACATTTCCAACATAGGACAGCTTCTCTGCCACCTCGCTGTCGTTGATGCCGGTGATCATTCCGTCACACTGAGCAATATTGGTAATTAAAGCTGTCGTTTTCTTACCAAGCTTTGTGGAATCACAAAGCACATAGCATTTTTTTGCACTTCGCAGCACTTCCCGTTCCACTGTTGCAACCGTGATGCTGTCACTGAATACATTACCGGCTTCATCCAGTGCGTCACAACTGATAAAGGCGCTGTCCACTTCCAGTCCGCGAAAGAATTCATAGGCCTCATTTCCGATGATAGTCCCGGTTGCCGCTCGTATGATCCCTCCGCAGATATGGACATCCAGCGATCCACACAGTGCAAGGTATTCCGCGGACTGCATGGAATTCGTATATATGGACACTCCCTCCAAATCATCCAGTATATTGCACAGCGCATACACAGTGGTGCCGCTTCCCAATGAAATCGATTTATCATCTCCGATAAGTGTTCTGGCCTTATTGGCAATGCGGCGCTTTTCAATAACTGCTTTATGGATCTTACTTTCAAAGCTCTCATCCGCATACTGATTCACCGACATAACGCCGCCGTAAGTGCGGATAACCAGTTTTTTCTCCTGCATCACCGCCAGCTGCTTTCGCAAAGTGGATACGGAGATCCCCAGTATTTTACTCAGATCGGAAGCGGACATCTCTCCGCGGCTTTCCAGAAGGCTCAGGATTTTCTGTTCTCGAATTTCTATTTTCATGAATCGTTCCTTCCTTCGCTCCCTAGGGGAGCGCATCCAATGCGGTGTCAAAAGAAGCCGTTTTCTTTTGTTCCTTTTCACAGTAAATAAATGGGGAAATCGCTTACTTTAGTCCATTTTTGAGCGAACCGCTCACTTTTATGTGAAAATTGCGCATTTTGCTCATATTTTTAAAGTTGACAAAGGACCTGAAACACGATACGTTGGTGCCGTTTCTTAACAGGTCTTAATAAATTTATACCATAAATGCCTGAAAAGACAAATGCTTTTTCTATATTTTGTAAATTGTGAGGTAATACTATCATGCAGGAATTTACTGTCGGACAGGCGCAGAAGTTAACTGCTCCTGCCCCCTTTGCACTGATCTCCACCAAAGACACCGAACACACCAATCTCATGGCGTGCTCCTGGTGGACTTATTTATCCAATCATCCGGCAAAACTTGGTATTTGCCTGAAAACCACCGGGCATTCCGGTTCTCTCATTCGCAAGAACGGCGAGTTTGCTGTCAATGTAGTTGGAGAAGAATTAAAGGAATGCGCATGGCTCTGTGGAACCGTGTCTGGAAGCAAAGAGTATAAAGCCGATAAATTCGGGATCACACTCACGGATGCCATGGTAATCAGTCCGCAGGTAGTGGAAAACAGCAAAGTAATCTTTGAATGCCGCTGTACTGATACAGTTGAGGCTGGCGATCATACCTTTTATATTGCAGACATCCTTAAAATCTACGGAAATGAAGAAGTGAAAGCACTTTATGCATATGACGGTTATGGACGTTTGGATACTGTCTGATTCTGCACCAAAGAACAATCTCAACCGGATCCATCTATGGGGATCCGGTTTTCTTATTTAACACAGTAAATCATCAGAAATCTCATCGTTTTTTCCGAAAAAAATTGGAATCTCTTTTGTCGTTTTTTTTCAAAAGAAAACCTCGTAAACGCTCAAATCATGCCCAAAATGAGCGAAGTGCGCAAAAGTTACTTTTTAATGGAAATCCGGTCACTTTTCGCGTTTTTGGCGCCGTTTACAGAACAATTTTAATAAATTATCCTTGTTTCGTAAACAAACTTGATCGTCTTCGGATGGTCCCGAAGATAAACCCAAACGCAAAGGAGAATGATTATGAGACCTGAAATCATCATCATGCTGACGCATCATGACGTCACAGTAGAAAACGCAGCCGAGGTATTCGAGGCATGCAAAGATCTTCCCGTAAAATTCTGGGGATTCAAAAATGTGGGTCTTCCCAAAGACAAAATGAAAGAACTGGCTACCGCTATGAAGGAAGCTGGCAAAACCACATTCCTTGAAGTCGTCACCTATGACGAACAGTCCTGCCTGGACGGAGCTCAGACCGCCATTGATTGTGGTTTTGACTACCTGATGGGTACTATTTACTATGATTCTGTCGCCAAACTCCTGGCCGACAACAACATGAGCTATCTTCCCTTTGTCGGCAAAGTTTCCGGCAGCCCCAGCATTCTGGAAGGCACCAACGAGGAGATCATCGCCAACGCCAAAGACCTGATGGCAAAAGGCATCAAAGGCTTCGACATCCTGGCCTACCGTCACGTGGTAGACGGCGAGAAACTGGCATATGAGTTCTGCAAGGCAGTGGATGCACAGATCTGCATTGCCGGATCCATCAACAGCTTTGATCGTATCGACACCATGTTTGACATTGGTCCCTGGACCTTCACCATGGGTTCCGCACTGTTTGAAAAGAACTTCGTTCCCGAAGGAAGCTTCTATGACAACCTGAAGGCTGTTGCAGATTACATGGCAGCCAAATAATCCACGAAATGAGAATCCTTCCTGCCGGATTCGGCAGGAAGAAAAGAAAAAGAATTAAGGAGGAAACCAAGTGGAAGAGAATAAACTGAAAAAAGCGTTGACTCCAGCAGGTATATGGGCCGTCGCAGTAGGCGCCGTTATCTCCGGCAACTACTATGGATGGAACTATATCTTCTCTGAGACCAACTTTACCGGCGCGCTGATCGCCATGGCTATCGCCGCGCTATTCTACATCCCGTTTGCATTCATGTATGCAGAACTGGCAACTGCAATCCCCAGCTCCGCTGGTCCTGCAGCCTATACGGAAAAAGCTTTCGGACGAGGTGCAGGATTCTTTGCCGGATTCAGCTATCTGGTGGAATCTCTGTTCTGCACACCGGGCATCTGTATCGCAGTAGGCGCCTATGTGCACACCCTGATCCCCGCATGTCCCGCAGTAGTCGCATCCGTGATTACTTATCTGATCTTCCTGTACGTCAACTGCCGCGGCATCGAGTCCGGTCAGGCGGTCGGCCTTGTTGTCACCATTATCGGTGTACTGGGCTGTGTCCTTTATGCCGGTGTGGGCCTGCCTCATGCAGACTTCTCCCGTCTGAGCCAGATGGGCGATCTCGGCGGAATCAAAGGCATCTTCGTTGCCATCCCCTATGCAGTATGGTTCTTCCTGGCCTTTGAGGCCGGCGGAATGGGCGCCGAAGAGTGCAAGAATCCTTCCAAGGATATCCCCAAAGCCTTTATCGTCGCCATTATGACCCTGGCTGCCTGCGGTCTGATGATGCTCTTCACGACTGCCGGTGCACTTCCCAAAGATCAGATCCTCATGAACGACGCTCCTATCGCCAATGTTATTAACTCCATCTTCGGCGAACACAGCGCCATGAGCATCCTCTTCATTATCATCGCAATGATCGGTCTGGTCGCCTCTCTGAACGGCATCATCATCGGTCAGTCCCGTCAGACCTACTCTCTGGCACGCTGCAAATGCCTGCCGGGCTATCTGGGCAAGCTGGACAAAAACGGCACTCCCATCAACGCTCTGCTCACCACCAGCGTCATTGGTATCGTTCTGACCATCATCGGTTCCGTCGATGTCATCGTTGTCATCGCAAACATGGGTTCTGCCTTCATGGCTCTGTGCTGCTTTGCATCCTGGATCAAGCTGCGCAAATCCCAGCCTAAGATGACCCGTCCCTATACCTGCGCTACCTGGATCGGCTACATCGGAATCCCCTTCTGCCTGATCGTGGCATTCTGCTCCCTGTATGGTGCAGTCACCTCCGGTCTGCTGTTCTACATTGCAGTGGCATTCTTCGTTCTTGCGATGATCTACTATGCTATGGTCTGCAAGAGCAAAAACGGCACCTTCCTCGTTGAGCCGGAAGATCAGCCGGAAGATTAATCAACAATAAGCACTATCCTATACTCACTTCTTTTACTCACTCTTTAATCATTTTCCAGAGCGCCACACGGCATCGCCATCTGGCGGTGCCGTGTATTCTCTGGATCACCTTAACACTGAATATTATCGATCGCCTCTTTGAGGGATCCCATCAATACACACTACACTGATCTTAATTAGAAAGGAGATCATACTATGAGCTATGTAATCGGCATGGATCTGGGAACCCAGAGTCTGAAGGGTGTTCTCATTGATCCCTCCGGAAAAACCGTGGCAGAAGCCAGTCATGCCCACGAACCCTCCTACCCCAACGCCGGTTGGGCGGAACAGACACGGGCTATGGACTGGATCGACTCTATGGTAGATGTCGTTCATAAGATTATGGCGGACAGCGGAATCTCGCCTGACGAAGTGGAGATGATCGGTTTCGACTCCCAGGTAGACGGAGCCGTTGCAGTCGACAATGACGGCAATCCTCTGACTCCGGCTCTTATCTGGCTGGACCGCCGTGCTGAGGCACAGACTGCTGCCATGGGGAAAAAGATCGCAGAAGAGAAGATCTTTGAACTCACCGGTCTGAATCTGGACTCCTCTCACGTAGCCCCAAAAGTACTATGGATCCGCGAAACCTATCCCGACATCTTCGAAAAATGTTCCAACATTCTTCTCCCCGGAAGTTTCATGGTGAAATATCTCACCGGTGAAGCCGTGGTGGACTATTCCAATGCTTCTTCCACCATGATCTACAATGTCAACACCAAGGCATGGGATCCTGAGATTGCAAAAGCACTGGATCTCGACCCCATGATTCTGGGTCGAATCGGTCCGTCCCACGAGGTTGCCGGACATCTGACGGAGCGCGCTGCAGAGCTTTTAGGTCTTACCACCAAATGCCGTGTCGTCATCGGCTCCGGTGACGAACATGCTGCATGTCTGGGTGCTGGCCTTGTCCGGCCGGGCATGGTATGCGATATTACCGGCACCGCAGAGCCGGTATGTGCAGTTGGAGACAAACCCCTGCTGGATCACAAGCATCTGGTGGAAACACACGCACACGCCGATTCCCGCTGGTGGCTCATTGAAAATCCGGGCTTCGTTTCCGGCGGAAGTATGCGCTGGTTCAAGGACAACATCGTAAAATCCGATTATGGCATGATGAACGAGCTGGCTGCCAAGGTCGCTCCGGGTTCCGACGGTGTTATCTTCCTGCCCTGCATGTCCGGAGCCATGACGCCACGATGGAACGGAAACGCCCGCGGTATCTTCAGCGGACTCTCCCTGAATCATGGCATGGAGCATATTACCCGTGCCGTATTTGAAGGCATTGCCTTCGGCCTTCGCGACAACATCGACCGTTTTGAAGAAATCGGCATCGACTGCAGCGAAGTCCGTATTGTCGGAGGCGGCACCAAGAGTCCCCTGTGGTGCCAGATGAAAGCAGACTGCATCGGCAAGACCATGCAGTGCACCAAGAATCCGGAAGGAGCAGCCATTGGCGCCGCTATGATGGCCAGTGTGGCAAACGGTTTCTTCAAGGATATGGATGAGGCCGCCGAGGCCATGGTGGAACTGGATGAAAAGATTTATGAACCCGATCCCACAGTGAAGGAAGCCTATGATGAAGCCTATGCCCGCTATCTGGCAACTTACGACGCTATGGAACCGGTATACGACAAACTTTACAAAGGAGAATAAGAACAATGGTGGATCCTCGTTTGGAAAGGGCGGATGCCACAAAGCTTGATGAGCTTCGTGAAATACTCGCCCAACAGGAGGGCGCCGACGGATTATGTCCCATCGAGATGGATCGGATCTACATCAGCCACGGCGCAATCCAGCAAGTAAATGAAGCAGTCCGATCTCAGACGGACAAGAAAAAAGTGCTGATGGTCACCGGTCCCACGGAAATCCTCAGCAACGGAAAAAATGTAAAAGAACAGGTGCTGTCTGTCCTCAAGCAGGAATTTGACGTGGAATGGCTCATGCTGAAGGAAGAAGATGGCGGACTGATTCATGCCACTCCGGAAAACAGTGCAAAGATCGAATCACACCTCGATGATGTAGGTTGTGTCGTCGGGGTCGGTTCCGGAACCATCTGCGATCTGTGCAAACGGGCTACATATGCAGTCAATGAGGAAAATCCTCTGCCTCTGGTCATCGTTCAGACTGCACTTTCCGTGAATGCATTTTCCGACGGTGTGTCCGTCATGCTCATAAATGGTGTAAAACGTACTATTCACTCTCACTATCCATCTGTCTTAATCATCGATCTTGATGTCGTGGCGGATGCACCAGCGGAAATGAATGTCAGCGGTTATGGCGATCTGATCGCAACCTGGACCGCTCCGGTAGACTGGTATCTGATGAAGACGCTCGGGATGGGTGGAAATTTCCACACTGCTCCCTCGGATCTCATTCGCCTGCAGTGTGAGGAGTTGCTGGAAAACTCCGCAAAGCTGGCAGCCGGGGACAAAAAAGTTCTGGGTGATCTCTCCAATGTGCTGACCCTCAGCGGTCTGTCCATGGGTATTGCAGGAGAATCCTGTCCCGCATCCGGTTCGGAACATGTCATGAGCCATCTTATTGATATGGCTTCCGGCGTGCGGAATACCGGAATCTGCTACCATGGTACTCAGGTGGCTGTCTCTGGAATCATCTCAGAACTCATTTGGGACTGGCTGATGAACGAGTTTGATCCCGCTACCGTGGATATCGACAAATGCTATCCCTCGCTGGAAGAGATGGAACCGATTTGCAAAGGCGCTTTTGACTGGCTGGACGACACTCATTCCGCTGCGGAAGAGTGTTGGGCCGATTACCAGAAAAAGCTCCAGCGATGGCATGAACATAAGGAAGAGTTCCGTACTTTTCTGAACCATTTCGACGAATTCAAACAGACCGTATCTCCCTGGCTGAAAAAACCGGAGTATGTGGCAAAATGCATGCATGACGCCAATGCCCCCACCCGTTACAGTCAGCTGAATTATCCGGTGGATGCCGTCACAGCACGTTGGGCCATGACCAACTGTCATCTGATGCGCAACCGATTCTCCGTGATCGATCTGCTTCATTTCTGCGGTATCTGGAGCGAAGACTTCGTACAGATGCTCGTAGATCGGGCAGAAGCACTGGACGCCGGATTGTAATGAAAATCACCTGCCCTCCCCCCACGTTCTTACAGTGTTCTCGTAATTCCCGTGAACTGGGAGGGATCCCAGCCGGTGACGGACGGATCATCCGTCCGTCCCGGCTTTTCCGTTCCGGACAGCTTTCTGCTCTCAGTGAGCTGGACGAGAAACGGGTCCGTATTCATGGCATCACGGACATTGTAGATTTTCGAAGTGATATTGAGCGTGAGGAAAAACCGGACAAAATACCGGACGGACTTCACTTCCACACACTTCCCGTCGTAAACCGTCTGATCCCCGGTATCACAAGGGAATCCATTGAGGATCCCTACAAGGCTTTCTCCAGGAAAGATTATGCCAGAGAATTAGGAGGACGCGGGATGGATGTCATGTGTTCTCTCTATCCCATCCTCATTGAAGAGGAGCAGGCGATTCGCTGTTACCGGCAGTTCTTCCGTATCCTTCTGAATGCAGAAGGCGGAGTGATCTGGCACTGTGCAATGGGAAAGGATCGCGCCGGAGTTGCAACTGCGCTGGTCTTAACCTCACTGGGCGTATCTTATCCGGAAATACTGCAGGACTACCTTTATACAGGGATCTGCTGTGCCGAGGAGATCCGCGCAATGACGGAAGCCTGCCGTGACTTCACCGACGATCCTGTGATCCTGCAATCCGTATTCTGGCTGAATTCCACGCACCGAAGCTATATGGATGCAGCTTTCGCTTCCATGACGAAGATGGGAGGATCGCCAATGGGATATCTCCGGGAGATCATCGGACTTCGGGACACCGATCTGGATCACCTGAAGAAAAAATATCTGCAGTGATTTGCGGTACGTTTCCCATTTTCAATGTATAGTCTTTTTCTGTCTTTTCCATTTTTCTCTTTCGTGGAAGGACGAGCGGAATGTCATTTTGACATTCCGCTGTTTTTCTTTCATTCACCGTGATAGAATAAGTACATCAACTCAAAGGAGCACATACTATGGACCAAACACCTTTGATCAACACGGATGAGTCCCTGCTTCATCGTTTTCTTCGTTATGTGGAATTCGATACTCAGTCCGATGAGGACTCCGGGACTTCTCCATCCACGGCTAAACAGTATCATCTGGCTACTCAGTTGGCTTATGAACTACGTCATCTCGGTGCGGAAGTCGATTACGACAAAGAGCACTGCTACGTTTATGCTGTTCTGCCCGGAGAAGAACCGGCGCTGGGTTTTATCGCCCACATGGATACTTCTCCTGCCGTATCCGGTGCGGATGTGAAACCGCGCATCATCGATGCCTATGACGGTTCGGATCCGTTTCTGACGACGGATGCTTTCCCGGAACTTCAAAACCACATGGGGGAAACGCTCGTCGCCACGGACGGGACAACACTTCTCGGCGCGGATGACAAGGCAGGTGTGGCGGAGATCATGCATATGGTACAGTTTTTCTACCACCATCCCGAGCTCTCCCACCGCAAGCTGTGCATCGCCTTTACGCCGGACGAGGAGATTGGAATGGGGACTGCCCATTTTGACCGTTCCCGTTTCCCGGCAGACGAAGCCTATACGGTAGATGGCGGAAAATTCGGCATCGTGGAATATGAAAACTTCAATGCCGCACAGGCAAAAGTGAAAATTCGCGGAACCAGCGTTCATCCCGGCTCTGCCAAGGATATTATGGTCAATGCCTCTCTGGTGGCCATGGAGTTCAATGCCCTGCTGCCCGAGAAACAGCGCCCGGAGCATACGGAAGGCTATGAAGGATTCTTCATGCTGGATAAGATTTCCGGAACTGTGGAAGAAGCTTCCATGACCTATATCATCCGGGACCACGATCATGCTCTGTTCGAGGAAAAGAAAGCTCGGATCAGTTCCATTGCAGAAGAATTAAACCGCAGATACGGAGATGATGTCTGCCAGGTGGAAGTACATGATCAGTATCACAACATGCTGGATGTGATGAAGGATCATATGCATCTTATTGAGCAAGCCTTTGATGCGATCCGGGAATTGGGCTATGAACCCCAGAGCTTTCCCATACGCGGCGGCACAGACGGTGCCATGCTGACGGAGGCCGGACTACCCTGCCCCAACCTGTGTACCGGCGGATATAATTTTCACAGCAGATACGAATACGCCAGTCTTCCGGAAATGGAACGGTCGGCAGAAGTTCTGATCCGACTCGCCAAACTCTGACTCAAAATAATACAGCCATGCCTTGATGGATCAACCATTAGGCATGGCCGTATTATTCTGTCGGGGCTCTCAGGAGTCCAGATAAAACACCGAGTGTTCCCGCTCTGTGATGTTCGCGACATTGTTATATGCAATATACCGATAATCCCGCATCTCCTGAATAATGCTCTCACTCTCGTCATCATCATCGGAGGCAAGGAAGAACTGTCCGTGCCGGTCGATGCATCCAACGCCGGTCACTACCGGCAGATCCTGATAGAGATGTGCCAGATACCGGTTGTAATCGGTCATCTCCAGTCCTGCGACCTGAAGGAGCAGCGTGGACAGGTAGTTGACGCTGATGGCATCGATCCGTCCTGATGGGATCGGATAGTTTGCCCACATCACGAAATTAGTAATATAACGGTTCTGCAGTGTCTCTTCATCCATTTCCGTAACAGGCTGTCCCATCACTTCCGAATAGAATTCCGATTCCACATAAGGCTGATGGTCACCGAACATCAGGATGATGGTAGGCTCTGACTGCTGTTTAAAATACTCCGTGAGATTCCGGAAATCATCATCCGTCACCTTCACCAGGGAAAGGTACTGATTGACCTTCCGGAAGTCCCCCGCCGGTGATATCAGCTGAATAGTCTCATCAAAATTTGCGAAGGTGCGGTCGTAAGGAGAATGATTCTGCATGGTAACATTGAACAGATAGAACGGCTGTTCTTTATTCCTGTTTTCATACATCTCAATGACCTTGCGAAAATCGTAATCGTCAGATACATATTTTCGAAGCAGCATATTCTCATCCGGATAATGGCTTTCCACACGCCGGATGAACATATAGTCATTCCCGTTTGTCCGATAACTCTGAAGGATCTCATTGTCGATCAGATCCTCGATGGTGATAAAGCTGGAAAAGCCCATGGCCTTGTAGACGTTGGTCCGGTTCCAGCTGCTGCGGTTATAGGGATGAAAGGCATCGGCAGAGTATCCCTGCGCCAGAAGCGTGGATGTCAGGCCCGGCTGTTCTTCCGTTACGAAGGCCTGATACGCATTGCTCCCTGCCGGCATGAACGCCATGCTGTTTCCCGTCAGGAATTCGTATTCCGTATTGCTGGTGCCGGAACCGAACACCGACACATATGCATTTCCCTTGATAGTGTTTTCGGTCAGGCTGTCATAGAAGGGCATGAATTCTTCACTGGCCTCAAACTCTCCATCCACACGGAGATCCGCCAGACTCTCATTCATGACCACGATAATATTCGGCCGCTCTCCTCTTGCTCCGGCAGTCTCCACAGACACCGCCGCTGCCGCATCCTCCGGAGACGCGCCCTGCCGGATCAGTGCCGTTTCGAGGATATGCGGAGTGTCCTCCCCGTCGTACTGATGGACCAGTTCCGGGATATCTGCGTCACGATAACCTTTGGGCTCGTTCAGCCACAGATACTTGGTGTTCAGAGTAAACTCCATCACTGCCCCGTGGCGCTCATAGCCTCTCGTCTGGTTAAAGAAATCCGGTTTATACCCGATCTTGGCGAACGTATCCGTTCCGTAAAAGATCCCGGCATAGATCCCGATCACCAGCACACAGAGGATCCGCAGGATCCCCCTCAGCTTTTTACGCCGCTCCGGCATTTTCAGCCGGCTGGCCACTGCCATGATCAGGCCCGTCAGGGAAATACCGAATACGATCTCATACCCGATATCATATACATAGGCGCTTGCCACATTGACTGCCGTCTCGATACTGGCAAAATCCTGTGGCAGCAGCGGACCGCCTTTGAATTCCTTGATAAACAGATTGGCGATGCCAAACAGCAGAAGTACCGGGCTGACGACCATGACCGAAGTGCGTACACTGCCGGAAACGGCAAACAGGAGAAGATACAGCAGTAGGATCACATTATAGTTATCCAGCCAGTCCTCCGGCCCGTAGAATTCCGTGATAAATTTCCCGTTGCACCGTTCGACTACGATCTCCATCAGCAACGGAACGACAAGGAAAAACACAAGAAGCAGAATTCCATATAAACGTTTGTTCGTGTCCCACCGTATTCCAATGGCCGGGCACATCAGTAGCGCGGAAACGATGGAGATCACCAGCATGAGATTTCCGTAAGGAACATAGCCGGTAAACGTTTTGGCATGAAATGCCACGAACACCAGCATCACGATGGTCAACACTCCGCCAACCGTAGCCGCCTTTCTGGACCATTCCACCTTTTACTACACTTCTCTTTCTATCTCTGAATGAATAATACAACTGCTATCTTACCACAAGTTTGGCTTCACTGACATAACTAAAATCAACAGACTATTCGATTCCGAAGCTGTGTTTTCCGTGAATGATTCAGACGTTTTCCATCTCTGGAGAAAGCGCCGCTTGCATTTTGGCCATAAAAAAGCCTGTGCCGAAGCACAGGCTTTCCGAGTATTCGTTTTCAGACCATTGCGTTCTTGATGGCCTCCAGCAGGTCATCATATTCGTCAAAAGCACCCAGCTGAGGATAATCTTTCTTGATCTGTTCCGTGCTCCGGAACAGGAAGCCTGCCTTGCTGGCCAGGATCATATCCAGATCATTGTAGCTGTCTCCGCTGGCGATTGTATCGAATCCGATGGACTGCAGCGCCTTTACCGTCGTGAGCTTGGATTTCTCCACTCTCATCTTGATTCCGGTGATCTCGCCGTTTTCTGCCACTTCCAACGAGTTGCAGAAGATCGTCGGCCAACCCAGTTTTCTCATCAGAGGCTGTGCAAATTCCGCAAATGTATCACTGATAATGAGGACCTGTCCCATCTCGCGCAGTGAATCCAGGAACTCTTTTGCTCCGGGAAGCGGATCGATCGTGGCAATGACATCCTGGATCTCTTTCAGGCCGAGTCCATGCTCTTTCAGGATGTCGAGACGGAACCGCATCAGCTTATCATAATCCGGCTCATCCCTCGTAGTACGCTTCAGCTCCGGGATCCCGGTGGCTTCCGAAAATGCGATCCAGATCTCAGGAACCAGAACGCCTTCCAAATCCAGACATGTAATATACATCAGTAATACCCATCCTTGTTTCTATAGTATGGAATCATTTTAGCTGAAAATGGAAGAAAAGTACAGGAAATAATCCCTTCTTTCCGCTGTTTGTGAAGACTTCATTTCCTCTGATTGGTGTGATATAATCCGCTCCATGGATATTATCAATGTTATTACGAAAGAACTGAACATCCAGCGATGGCAGGCTGAGGCCGTGATCCGGCTGATTGATGAAGGAAACACCATTCCCTTCATTGCCCGTTACCGCAAGGAAGCTACCGGCGCTCTCAACGACGAAGTCCTTCGTTCCTTTGACGAGCGTCTCCGTTACCTCCGCAATCTGGAGGAACGCAAGACCACCATCCTGTCCACCATCGAAGAGCAGGGAAAACTGACGGAAGAACTGCGCCGTCAGATCGACGAGGCCGAGACCATGGTGGCACTGGAGGATCTGTACCGCCCTTATAAGCCCAAACGCCGTACCCGTGCCATGATCGCCAGAGAGAAAGGACTGGCGCCTCTGGCCAACGCACTGCGTCTTGGCTGTGCAGACCCGGTGAAGGAAGCGGAGAGATTCATAGATCCGGAAAAAGAGCTCCCGGACGCCGCATCCGCGCTGTCCATGGCAGAAGACATTCTTGCGGAAGAGATCTCCGATGATGCCGACTACCGAAAGGCGATCCGTTCCATGACGTACCGCAACGGTCTTCTTACTTCCAAAGCGAAGGAGAAGGATCCGGATCCTCAGTCGGTCTATGCCAATTACTATGATTATTCCGAAGCGCTGAAAAAGATCCCCGGACATCGTATTCTCGCCATAAACCGCGGTGAAAAAGAAAAGATCCTCTCCGTGGGGATCGCTGCTCCGGTGGAAGATATTCTTACCTACCTGTCGGACAAGATGCAGGCACGGCGCAATCCGGTCTGTGCGCCCTATCTGGAGGAAGCCATATCCGACGCTTACAAACGTCTGATCGCGCCGTCTATCGAGACAGAGCTTCGCAATAGCCTGACAGAGACTGCGGAAGACAGTGCCATCACTGTTTTCGGCACCAACCTCACACAACTTCTGATGCAGCCGCCGGTGCAGGGAAAAACGGTCCTCGGCTGGGACCCCGCCTTCCGTACCGGATGCAAGCTGGCTGTTGTGGATCCCACCGGCAAAGTCCTGGACACCGTGGTGATCTATCCTACGGCACCGCAGAACCGGGTGGAAGAATCCAAAAAAACACTTAGCCGTCTCGTGGACCGTTATCAGGTAGATCTCATCTCCGTGGGGAACGGCACCGCCTCCCGGGAATCCGAAGCTGTGATTGCCGAGTTCATCCGTGAATGTTCCCGACCCCTGCAGTACGTCATCGTCAATGAGGCCGGTGCCAGTGTTTATTCCGCCAGCAAACTGGCCACCGAAGAGTTTCCGGATTTCGACGTGGGCCAGCGCAGCGCCGCATCCATCGCAAGACGTCTGCAGGATCCTCTGGCAGAACTGGTGAAGATCGATCCCAAAGCCATCGGTGTCGGCCAGTATCAGCATGATATGAACCAGACCAAGCTTGGGGACGCCCTCACCTCTGTGGTGGAGGACTGTGTCAACCGCGTTGGAGTAGATATCAACACGGCATCTGCCGCACTGCTGGGATACGTTTCCGGCATCAACCACACCATCGCCAAAAACATCGTTTCCTACCGGGAAGAACATGGCGCCTTCACTTCCCGACGGGAACTTCTGAAAGTTTCCAAACTGGGCCCGAAAGCCTATGAACAGTGTGCCGGATTCCTGCGGATCCGGAACGGCAAGGAAGCATTGGACAATACCGGTGTTCATCCGGAAAGCTATCCGGAGACCAAAAAGCTTCTCCAGGCACTTGGATTCCAGGATTCGGATATCCGAAACGGCGGCACCCGGTCCATCCGGGGAAAAGTCCAGTCCTACGGTGCTTCCCGACTTGCTGAGGAGACCGGCCTGGGCGAATACACTTTGCAGGACATCCTTACCGAGCTTGAAAAGCCCGGCCGGGATCCCCGGGAACAGCTGCAGGCTCCGATCCTCCGCAGCGACGTTCTGGACTTCAAAGACCTGAAGCCGGACATGATCCTGAAAGGCACCGTGCGGAATGTGATCGATTTCGGCGCTTTTGTGGACATCGGTGTCCATCAGGACGGGCTGGTCCATATCTCGGAACTGTCCGACCGCTACGTAAAGCATCCGCTGGATGTCGTACATGTAGGAGATATCGTGGAAGTCCGCATCCTGTCCGTTGATGAAAAACGAAAACGTATCTCCCTTTCCATGAAAGGCCTGAACTGAATACGGTTTCGATGTCCGGCGATACACGCCGGGCATCTTTTTTGAGAAGGTTTTATCACTCAAATTCAAAAAGTGCCAAATGTCGAACTTTCGAGTTCGTTTTATATAAAACTACCTTCAAAGTTTACATCTTGTTCATATTTGCAGCCTCCGGAATCATTGACAGTTTCTCTTTGCCGAGTATAATGCAAGTAAGGATATTAGCACTCAACCCATGCGAGTGCCAAGTGTGTGTTGGATTATTAGGAGTGAATTAGATGTATAATGAAATCAATACAAAAAAATATATGATCATCCCAATATATGATACGGTCGTTCTTCCCGCAGTGGATATGCAGATGAAGATCTATGATCTGACAGAAAATGAGAAAAGTCGGATCAAGATCGACGGTAACAAAGCCGTTCTGCTTCCTCTGAAGGAGGATGCAAAGCCCGGCGAGATCACAGCGGGCAGTTTTTACGGCCTTGGCGTATTGGCGGACATTCGTTCGGTCTCCCAGAATAAGATGGGAACGATCCTTCATGCTACCACGCTGGACAAGGTCTCTGTATCCGGCATCTCCAATGTGGGCGAGATCCTGGAAGGTGCCTGCAGTATCATTCCTGAGGAGAAGGACATCACCGTTCAGGGAGAACGGGAACTGCTGGATTCCATGAAGGGGATCAGCAGTGAGATTGCCGCCAAATTTGAAGGCGGGGATATGGCCATGCGCTATATTCGGGCCATTGACGACATCAATGCATTCGCTGTGGTCCTGTGTCAGTTCATGGACATGACGCTGGATGAAAAATATGCCCTGCTGGAGACCAATTCACTGAAAGAGCGCGGACTCATGACGCAGGAAGCTCTAAAGAAGATGCGCGGTACCATTGAACTGCGTCAGGATCTGAAGCAGCGATATGATGATACCGAAGGAATTGCCTACAAGAAGGCTGCCATTCAGAAGCAGCTGCAGCTGCTTCAGCAGGAACTGGATGACATGGATCCGGAAACTGCATCGGAAGAAAATGAATTCAAAAGGAAAGTGGAAGAATCCGGCATGCCGGAGGAGGCTCGCAAGGAAGTGGACCGTGTGCTGAAGCGGTACCTTGCCTCGCAGCCGAACGACCCGGAAAAAAGCACGCTGGAAAACTATCTGGATTTTGTCACTTCCCTCAAGTGGGTCCCGGATGAGACCGAACCGGTAGATCTCAAAAAGGCAAGAAAGATCCTGGACCGGGATCATTACGGTCTGTCCAAAGTGAAAGACCGTATCATTCAGCAGCTGGCGGTTATGACGCTCAAGGAAGATCAGTCCGGCTCCATTCTCCTTCTGGTGGGTGCCCCCGGCACCGGAAAGACCAGTATGGGACGTAGCATTGCGGAGGCTCTGGGCCGCAAATATGTGCGTGTCAGCCTGGGCGGCATCCGTGATGAAGCCGAGATCCGAGGCCATCGCCGCACTTATATCGGTGCCATGCCCGGACGCATTATGGACGGCATCCGCAGAGCCGGTTCCATGAACCCTGTCGTGGTTCTGGACGAGGTAGATAAACTCATTCAGGGCGGTTATCAGGGAGATCCCGCAAGTGCTCTTCTTGAAGTACTGGATCCGGAACAGAACAACACCTTTACGGATCATTACATGAACATCCCCTATGATCTTTCCAATGTGCTGTTTATCTGCACGGCAAACAGCTGGGATACCATTCCGGGACCGCTTCTGGACCGTATGGAAGTGATCACTCTTTCCGGTTATTCTCCTCTGGATAAGATGCAGATCGCAAAACGTCATCTCCTCCCCCGGGCCATGGAGGATGCCGGACTCAATGAGACTCAGATTCATGTCACGGACGGTGCCATCAAGCGCATCGTGGAGGAATACACTATGGAGGCCGGTGTCCGCGGACTGAAAAAGCAGCTGGACATCCTCTGCCGACATACCGCTGCTGACTATGTGGAGAACGGCAAGAAGGACAGCATCACCGTTACAGCAAAAGAAGTTCCCAAATATCTTGGCAACAAGGGAATCCAGCACGACCGAAAACTGAAAAACAGTCCGGCCGGTGTCGTTACGGGGCTTGCCTGGACTCAGGTTGGCGGCGAGATCCTGTTCATTGAGACCCGCGCCATGCATGGAAGCGGCCAGGTGATCCTCACCGGACAGCTGGGCGATGTCATGAAGGAGTCGGCTACCATCTCCGTCAGTCTGGTAAAATCCATTTTCCTGAACGACAAGCTGGATTTCAAAAACACGGATATCCATATTCACGTTCCTTCCGGAGCCGTTCCGAAAGACGGCCCCTCTGCAGGTATCACTCTGCTGACGGCGCTGGTCTCTCTCGTCACCGGCATTCCCGTGAGCAACGAGCTCGCCATGACCGGAGAAGTCTCCCTGCGCGGACAGGTCATGCCCATCGGGGGCCTTCCGGAGAAACTCATGGCTGCCCAGCGCTCGGGCATCAAGAAAGTTCTGATCCCAAAAGCCAATGTCCGTGATCTGGAGGATGTTCCGGAAGAAGTACGCAACAGTCTGGAGATCGTTCCGGTGGAAACTATCGATGAAGTGATCCGTCATGCTCTGGGGATCAAATTACCCCCCTACAACAATCGGCCCTTCAATGTTTCCTTTGGAAAAGACGGCCAGAACATCGCATAAGAGTTAACCGCATTTATCTGCCTTCGATTATGTCAATCGGAGGCAGTTTTTTTGTTGTTAATTTCAGCAAATTTCTAAAAGCGAAAAGTCATTCGGGGCAACGGATTTGAGCGGTATGCTGAAACTTTATTTTGCACCTCTTTTTTTGTTCATTTTTGGCTTGATTCCTGTATAATTAGATAAAAATATTTATCAGGAGGAAGAACTATGCCGCAGAGAACGGACATTCATAAGATTCTCATTATCGGTTCCGGCCCCATTGTCATTGGTCAGGCTTGTGAATTCGACTATTCCGGCACTCAGGCCTGCAAAGCACTTCGCAGTCTGGGTTACGAAATCGTTCTCGTAAATTCCAACCCCGCAACCATCATGACAGATCCGGAGATGGCGGATATTACTTACATTGAGCCGCTCAATGTGAAACGTCTGGAGCAGATTATCGCCAAAGAACGTCCCGACGGACTTCTCCCCAACCTTGGAGGACAGTCTGGATTGAATCTTTGTTCCGAACTGTACAAAGAGGGCATTTTAGATAAATACAATGTCAAAGTCATTGGCGTACAGGTCGACGCGATCGAGCGTGGCGAAGACCGTATTGAATTTAAAAACACGATGAACATGCTGGGTATCGAAATGGCTCGGTCTGAAGTTGCCTATTCTGTGGAGCAGGCATTGGAGATCGCAGACTCTCTCGGGTACCCAGTTGTTTTACGTCCGGCCTATACGATGGGCGGTGCCGGCGGTGGTCTCGTCTACAACCGCGACGAGCTGAAGACCGTCTGCGCACGCGGACTGCAGGCTTCTCTTGTGGGTCAGGTCCTCGTAGAAGAATCCATTCTCGGCTGGGAAGAGCTGGAGCTGGAAGTCGTCCGTGACAAAGACAATAACATGATCACGGTCTGCTTCATCGAGAACGTGGATCCCATGGGTGTTCATACCGGTGACTCCTTCTGTACTGCTCCCATGCTCACCATCTCCGAAGATGTTCAGGCCCGGCTGCAGGAACAGGCGTACAAGATCGTGGAGCATATCGGTGTTATCGGCGGCACGAACGTGCAGTTTGCGCATAACCCGGTGGATGACCGTATCATCGTCATCGAGATCAATCCTCGTACCTCCCGCTCCTCTGCCCTGGCCAGTAAGGCCACCGGTTTCCCCATCGCCCTGGTCTCTGCAAAGCTGGCCACCGGCCTCACGCTGGCGGATCTTCCCTGCGGAAAATACGGTACTCTTGATAAATACAAACCGGACGGCGACTACGTTGTCGTAAAGTTCGCACGCTGGGCATTTGAAAAATTCAAAGGCGTTGAAGACCATCTCGGCACCCAGATGCGCGCGGTGGGTGAAGTCATGTCCATCGGAAAGAACTATAAGGAAGCATTCCAGAAAGCCATCCGTTCTCTGGAAAAAGACCGCTATGGTCTCGGCTATGTAAAGAACTTCCACGAGCTGTCAAAAGAAGAACTTCTGAAGATGCTGATCACTGCTTCCAGTGAGCGTCATTTCATCATGTATGAAGCCATTCGCAAAGGTGCCACAGTGGAAGAGATCTTCCAGCGCACGCACGTAAAGCACTACTTCATCGAACAGATGAAGGAGCTGGTGGAAGAGGAAGAGGAACTGCTGAAATCCAAAGGTTCCCTGCCCTCCGACGAGGCTCTGAAAAAAGCCAAGGAAGACGGTTTCTCCGATAAGTATCTCAGCCAGATCCTCGAGGTGTCCGAAGATGACATCCGCAACCGCCGTGAGGCCATCGGCGTCTCCGAGGCTTGGGATGGTGTCCATGTCAGCGGCACGGAAGACAGCGCCTATTATTATTCCACTTATAACGCACCGGACAACAATCCGGTCAATGAGGATAAACCGAAGATCATGATCCTCGGCGGAGGCCCCAACCGTATCGGCCAGGGCATCGAATTTGACTACTGCTGCGTCCATGCTGCACAGTCTCTGAAGAAGCTCGGCTTTGAAACTATCATCGTCAACTGCAACCCGGAGACCGTTTCCACTGACTATGACACTTCCGACAAGCTGTATTTTGAACCGCTTACGCTGGAAGATGTTCTTTCCATCTACCGTAAGGAAAAACCGGTGGGTGTAATCGCACAGTTCGGCGGACAGACTCCTCTGAATCTGGCATCCAGTCTGGAAGCAAACGGAGTTAAAGTTCTTGGAACACCTCCCAGCGTCATCGACCTGGCAGAAGACCGCGATCTGTTCCGGAATATGATGGATAAACTCGGCATTCCCATGCCGGAAGCCGGTATGGCTACCACTGTGGAAGAAGCCACAAAGATCGCCAACGAGATCGGTTATCCCGTCATGGTTCGTCCGTCCTTCGTTCTGGGCGGCCGCGGCATGGAAGTCGTATATGATGATGAGACTATGGCAGACTATATGCGTGCCGCAATCGGTGTGACGCCGGATCGTCCCATTCTGATCGACCGGTTCCTTCAGCATGCCATGGAATGTGAGGCCGATGCCATCAGCGACGGCACTCATGCGTACGTTCCTGCCGTGATGGAACACATCGAGCAGGCCGGCATTCATTCCGGCGACTCCGCATGTATCCTTCCTTCGGAACACATTTCCGAGAAAAACCTGAAAACCATTGAGGAATATACGAAGAAGATCGCAGAAGAAATGCATGTCGTTGGTCTTATGAACATGCAGTACGCCATCGAAAATGACAAGGTCTATGTCATCGAAGCAAATCCCCGCGCTTCCCGTACTGTCCCTCTGGTGTCCAAGGTCTGCGGAATCCGTATGGTTCCGCTTGCGACCGACATCATTACCGGCGAGATTACCGGAAGACCTTCTCCTGTGCCGGAGCTGAAAGAACGCGAGATCCCCTATCACGGAGTGAAGGAAGCAGTCTTCCCGTTCAACATGTTCCAGGAAGTCGACCCTGTTTTGGGGCCGGAGATGCGTTCCACAGGCGAGGTCCTCGGACTCTCCACTTCCGGAGGCGGAGCATTCTACAAGGCAGAAGAAGCGGCAGGCATGGAACTTCCCCAGGAGGGCACTGTCCTGATCACCGTCAATCCGAAGGATCGTCCGGAAGCGCCGGAGATCGCAAAGATGTTCCACGATGCCGGATTCCGCATCCTTGCCACCGGCAATACCTTTAACGAGATTACCGGAGCAGGCATCCCTGCAGAAAGAGTTCTGAAACTGTATGAAGGCCGCCCCAATATCCTGGATATGATGACAAACGGCGATATTCAGCTCATCGTAAACACTCCGGTAGACAAGGCCAGCACTCATGATGACAGTTATCTGCGCCGCAATGCCATCAAACTGAAGATCCCTTATATCACTACGATGGCAGCTGCAAAAGCGGCAGCTGAAGGTATCAGCCATGTTCAGCGCCACGGCGGTTCCACTCTTCGCTCTCTGCAGGAGTGGCACTCCATGATCAAGGACGCTGAATGATTATTTGCAGTCTGGCCTTGGTCAGTATTCTCAATTCTGATTTCATTTAACTACGGAGGGTAATTATGGGAGGTTTTTTTGGAGCCGCTTCCAGAAACGATTGTGTTTTTGATCTGTTTTACGGAACGGATTACCATTCTCATCTTGGCACGCGCCGTGCCGGGCTGGTCGTATACGACAAAGAGAAGGGGTTTGACCGCGCAATCCACAACATTGAGCGCGCCAGCTTCCGCTCCAAATTTGAAGGCGACGCTGCCAAAATGAAGGGTTTTCTCGGAATCGGCTGTATTTCGGATTATGAGCCCCAGCCGCTGATCATCCGCTCTCACCACGGCACCTATGCCATCACTACGGTGGGAAAGATCAACAATTCCAAGGAACTGACCGAGTATTTGTTTGCCAACGGCAACTCGCACTTCCTGGAAATGAGCGGTGGAGAGATTAATGCAACGGAACTGGCCGCAGCGCTGATCAACCAGAAAGAGGATCTCATCGAGGGCATCATTCATGCCCAGAACAAGATCGACGGCTCTCTCTCCATGCTGATCATGACGAAAGAGGGAATTTACGGTGCCCGAGACCGCTACGGCAGAACTCCTCTTGTTATCGGCAGACACGAGGACGAAGGATACTGTTTCGCACTGGAAAGTTTTTCTTTTCGTAATCTGGAATATGAGAGTGAAAAGGAACTGGGCCCCGGCGAGATCGTTTTCATGACCCCGGACGGATATGAGACCGTCATAAAGCCTCGAGAAGAGCTGAAGATCTGCACCTTTATGTGGATCTATTACGGATTCCCTGCCTCCTCCTACGAGGGGATCGATGTGGAGAAGGCCCGTCATGAATGTGGTAAGCGTCTTGCCATGCGGGACCGGGAACACGGAAAGGTATTTCCGGACTATGTAACCGGAGTCCCCGATTCCGGTATCGGTCACGCGCTGGGTTACGCCAATGAGGCCGGGATCCCCTACCGGAGACCGTTTGTCAAGTATACTCCGACCTGGGCACGATCCTTCATGCCGACAATCCAGACGCGACGGAATCTGATCGCACGAATGAAACTCATTCCCGTCAAACAGCTCATCGAAGGTCAGAAAATGCTTCTGGTGGATGATTCTCTTGTCCGCGGAACACAGCTTCGTGCCACAACAGAGTATCTGTACGAGAACGGAGCCAAGGAAGTCCACATCCGTCCTGCATGCCCTCCGATCATGTACGGATGCAAGTATCTGAATTTCTCCCGTTCCCGTTCCCTGGATGAGCTGGTAGCGCGGCGCATGATCGAAAAGCTGGAAGGAACGATGACACCCTCCGAAGAGATCATGGCAGAATATACGAATCCCGATTCGGAACGGTATAAAGATCTGCTGGAAATGATCCGGAAAGATCAGAACTTCACATCCCTTCACTATCACCGTCTGGATGACATGCTGGATTCTATCGGAATCGAGCCGTGCAAGCTCTGCACTTACTGCTGGGACGGCAAAGAATAATCTTATAATAGTCATGACCACCAGTAAAACTGGTGGCATGCACAGGCCCTAGAAGGGCCTCTTACTTGCGGCATCTCAAGATGCATGAAATAGTCCGTCAACCGCAATTGTTTTTACAGGCCGCCGCTAAAGCGGC
>Ga0326511_10000285_pt1 | contig 42600 bp, 23 predicted proteins | sample 0_2496_0518_D_FD_203701 | JGI IMG/M metagenome (GOLD analysis project Ga0326511, IMG submission 203701) | Bovine rumen microbial communities from UC Davis, California, United States - 0_2496_0518 | ecosystem: Host-associated > Mammals > Digestive system > Stomach > Rumen | place: USA... | reverse complement strand
AGAAGATGCTTCTGAATTCATCCTCTGGGCGGTTCCAGTCAATAGAACCTATGCGCCACTCTACGCGACGAGTGTCAGTAGGATAAATGGAGTTAAGACCATTGCGGCTATTAATGTACTTAAAGTACCAGCCAGCAGCCTTCTCGAAGTCGCTCTTACCGGCATCAGCACCCTTGGTGCAAGCCAAATAGAGGGCAAGGTCGCCACGGACAATGTTCAACGGGAAGAAGAACATACGGGAATCGTTACCACGAACCACATTATAGGTGGGGAACTCTGTCTCGTAGCGCTCGGGAATGTCGGCAAGGTCGTTCAGGAAATAGTCACAGATAGATGCGAGGTCGTAACGGGGATAGTCACGTTCACTCTCTTCTTTGGTGAGGATAGGATCAATGACAAAAGGCACAGAACCATAGTTGAGGGCCAACTGCAAATAGACCCATGCGCGGATAGACTTAACGACGGCATACTCACGCATGAAGATATACTGATTGCGGTTGTTCTTCAGTTCCTTCTTGACATTAGCCAGGAAATAGTTACAGTTGTTGATGATGGCATAATAATCACGCGGCTGATTATACTGGTTGTCACCACTCATGTTAAAGTTAGCCATTTCACGCAGGTCAGCACTGGCATCGTTGGTAAGTGTGACGAGGTCGCCACGGACTTCACCCAAGAGGATAGTGCGGTCGGCAATGACCTGGAGCTTATTGAAAATACCCATCACAGAGTAAACTGAATCTGACCAGTTTGCCAAATGATCCTGTTCGGAATAGATGACATGGTCTGATTCCTGATCAAAGAAGTCCTCGCAGGATGTGAAAATTAAAAGATTAAAAAATGAAAATATTAAAATGCTTAAACGTTTCATATCTCAGTGTCAGTTTTAATTTTTAAATTCTTCAATTTTTTAATTCACATTAGAGGTTGATCTTCACACCAGCAACAATAGAAGGACTCTGACCCAGACGACCCAGGTCAATACCCTGCCCAATGACGTTGCTGGTCATCGAGAACTCAGGATCAGTACCCAGATACTTCGAGAAAGTGAGCAGGTTGTTGCCCTGCACCCAGAACTGCATACCCTGCAAGTATTCAGACTTGAGAGGCAAGTCGTAGGAGAGAGTAACACTCTTCAGGCGCAAGTAGCTACCATCCTCAATCCAGCGGTCGCTGAAGCGTGAGTTGCCCATAGGATCCTGGAAAGTAATTTTGGGAACGTCTGTCACCTGTCCTTCAGCCTGCCAGCGACGGTTCAAGGCTGTAGTCTGGTTCATGAAGCGAGAACCTCCCTCAAGCTGCTGGCGCATGTAGTTGAATACGTCGTTGCCTAATGAGTAGTTGAAACGCACATCGAGCTTCAGACGCTTCCAAGCAAGAGTAGTGAAGATGTTGCCATAGATATCAGGATTGGGATCACCAATGATGGCACGATCCGATTCATTGATCTCATTGTTGCCGTCGAGGTCGACGAAACGCATGTCGCCTGCTCCGAATGCCACGTGGTCAACACCATTCTTATCAAGGATGTAGAGACCTGAGTTAGCAGCATCCTTAGAAGTAGAGAAGACACCATCAGTGAGATAGCCGTAGAACAGGTTGGCAGGCTGGCCAATCTCCGTACGGATGGTAGCACCGTACACTTCATTCTCAACATATTGAGCATTATCCGGCAGCTCCGTAACCTTATTCTTATAGTGTCCGGCGCTGGCACCTAACTGCCATTGCCAATCCTTCAGAGCCAACACCTTGACCGATGCAGTGACGTCGAAACCTTCATTCTGCAACTTTCCACCATTACTCCAGTTCTTGTCCAAGCCACTGAGGAAACCTAACGACTGACGAGTCAGAAGGTTATCGGTAGTAGAGCGGAAATAGTTGAGAGAAAGGCTCAGGCGGTTGTTAATGAAACTACCTTCAAGTCCGGCATTCATGCGACGGGTGGTCTCCCACTGAATCTTTGTATTTCCGATGCCCTCATAGGTAAGAGCCGACACAGAATGTAGGAACTGAGTAGCACGGAAGTAACTACGGGCAGCATAGAAGTCGATATCGTCATTACCTGAGATATCGTAGCCAGCCGACAGACGCAGGTAGTCGATACCAGCGACGTCAGCCATCCAAGGCTCGTTGCTGATGACCCAAGAAGCCTGCAAGCCAGGGAAAACACCCCAAGCCACGCCTCCAAGCTTCAAGCCATCGGCATCCTTACCAAAACGAGACGAGCCATCGACTGTGAGGTTGGCCTGTAAGTAATAACGCGACAGGTAATTATATTCTGCCTGTGCATACCAGGACATGGTGTTCCAGCTCTCATCGACACCGACCACATCCACATTCTTCAATGAAGACTTCAAGAACGGGGTCTTATCACTACCGTTGTTGTAGCCCACCTGCGAGTTGGTAGAGAAGCTTTCCCAGTTAATACGGGCACCACCGAAGAGATGGATGTAATGAGCATCGAAACGATTGTGCCAGTCGATACGGGTATCGCTCTGCACGGAGTTCTGCTTCGAAGCCAACGAGCGTACCTCATTCTCACGATAGTCACCGATACTGGCCACATAGTAGTTAGGCGTACCGTTGACGGGGATGTAATACATCTCGTTGGTGTTAACGAGGTTGTAGCTGAAGTGCTCAGAGAGGAAGAGGTTGGAATTGATCTGCCACTTTGGAGTAACTGTAAGATTCAGCATAGAGTTCTCAAAGCGGTTCTTGTTCTCAGCATCGCTATACTCAAGGATGGCGGCAGGATTACCCAACTGCCAGTTGTAGTTATTATAGCTATACAGAGCTTCCGTCAGATAATTTTCAGCCTTTACGTCATAACGATCCTCAGAGAAGCGACCACGTCCATAGCTGTAGGGGCTGAGGAATGGGCTCTTCACGTAGGCAAGGAATGAAGGAGCGGTAGGAGTGCCCTCATCATAACCAACGGGCGCACCGTCATCACGCAAGTTGCGAGTCTGGTTGGCAAACGAAGCATCGAAACGAACAGAAAGCTGCTTGAGCAACGATATGTCGGTGTTGAAACGAACGTTCAGACGATCCATATCATTATTCTTCAACGTGCTTCGTGCGTTTGTATAACCCACGGAGAGGTTGTAGTTAGCCACGTCGTCACCACCCTCAATATTGATACCGTAGTTCTGAGTGAAGGCTGTACGATAGACATAATCCTTCCAGTCAGTATTCTGGTGATAGATGGGGTAGTAGTAGTTGGGATCGCCATTGTCCAGCACCTGACGCTCGTCAAGGAAGTTGAACTTGGTGAGTCGGGTATCAGTAGACTTGAGCAATTCAGAAGCATAGCCACGATAGCCATTGGCATCCATCATATTCACATATTTGGGTTCGAGCACTACGCCAGCCGAGAGATTGGCAGTAATGCGGGTAGCCATTGACTTGTTACGACGGGTCTGCACAAGGATCACACCGTTAGCGCCCTTGGCACCATAGAGAGCCGTACCATTGCGCAGGATGGTCACCTTCTCAATGTCGGCAGGATTGATGTTCGACAGGATGTCGTTGTAGAATCCATCATGGAGAAGTGAACGACCATATTGCTGGTCAACAATCACATCATCAATAATAATGAGTGGCTGGGCGTTGACATTAAGCGAGTTGAGACCCTGTATGAACATGACGCTGCCCACACCCGGCGTACCGTTATGACTAACAGTATAAACCTGAGCACCCAACTGCTTCTGCACCTCGTCCTTTATGTTGATGGCATTGGTGTATTTGAAATCAGTTGCCTGATAGTCGCTACGCACGTTAGTCTGTGCTGCATATTCTCCACTGAAAACCGTAGAATAGAGCTGAACCGTCTTCTGAGCTTCGCTCTTCTTCAATCCGATGCGAACGGGATTATAGTCGGGAGTTGTGATATAAAGTGCGGTGGAGAAGACAGGAACCTTGAGTTCATAGGTACCGTTATCCTCGGTAAGCACACTATAGCCGTCGACTTCGGCAGCACGCACAATAGCACCGGCAATGGGCTTCTGCGTTGCAGCATCAAGTACCAGTCCCTTGACCATTCGCGTCTCATATTTCTTCAGCTTCGGTATGAAGGTACGCACGGCTGTCTCTATGCCTTCTTCCTCATCGGTATCGTCGTCCTGGGCGACAACGCTGAGTGGGAAAGCCAGTAGCATGGTAAGTCCAAATAAAATATATCGTTTCATATACATATCTTCCTTATATTATTTAGATGAATACTAACGGGGCATGTAATACCAATGAATGCCATCCTTTCCGTGAGGATACATGAGGACACCAGGGGTGCCCCAATAAGATTGCGGAATTGATGAATCCTCGGGAAGGGCTTCGGTAAGCTCAAGTGTGCCGTGGGGCACAAGGAGAAGGCAGTCAACACGCATGGTCTTGGTGTAAGTTCCGTTTTTTACCTGTGTTGCAGTGACACGGTTCTTGATGGTCATGGTGGTGATAGGCTCTACCTCACGTACACCCCAAGTACAGACAGGGAACTTGAAGTCCTCAGCAAGCAGAACGTAGTCCATGATATCACCACGAACATCCACCTTTGACTGGAGACGCTCCTTAACTGTTGTTCCGTCTTCATTGTGGTAGCTTAGTTCCACCTGGATAGAGGTGGGCAGCGACTGTTTGTCCGTAGCATTACTATCGTTGGCCAGTGCAGGGGCAGAAACGAGATAGATATCGTAGCCCATGTTGGAAAGCACATTGCTGATATTGAAAGTAATTTCAGGATTGACGTTGGTTCCATTAGGTTCGAACTCAACAAAGCGGTTATTCCATACCTTCTGGCGGAACTTATCGTTGTTCACAGGAAGGGAAATGGCATTGGCCATGTTGATGGAGTCACCCTTACTGTCGACCATCTTCTTGATTTCCTTGATGCTACCGCTTGACTCGGCTTCAACAACCACCCACTGGTTGAAGGTCTGCAACTCGTTGAGTTTCCAGTTACGCACTTTCATCAGGCGGCCATTGCTGCACTCTACCTTATCGCTCTCGTTAAGAACGCCATTGGCGGCCATTGGAGCAAAGTACTGGTAGTAGTTGAAAGGAGCGCCATAGGCTAATGTACGGTTGTTATAGCTGGTCAAAGCGTTGAAAGAGTAGATCGAGTCATTGATAGTAAGGCCGGTCTTCGTTCCCGAGAAATATCCCTCGTTAATTGTACGACTGAATGCCGTACCTCGCATGATAGCCAGGCGGGGATTGGTATAGATCAAGGAATCACGAGTACCTTCGACAAGCAGACTGCCTACATTCTTGTCATAGTGAAAGTATGGCTCATACTTCTGGAGTAAGTCTGCCCAAACCTCATTGGTAGGAACCACCATCCAGTAGGTACTGTCCTCACTGCCAATGCGACCCACTACATTATCGAGGTTGTTGCGCTGACGGAACACTGAGTCGAGATAGATGGTGCGACCTTCATCGTCAATACCACCCTCAACGCTGAGCTCGGGGAGGAACTCCTTACGATAGAACAAAGAATTATAGAAGAACTGGTATGCGCTGTCAAGATCGGCATCCTTGCGCATATATTCAAAGACGTTATCAGCATAATTAACGGTGCTGTTCAACGTGTAGAGCACACCATTCTGATAGACCTTGTTGGTACTCTCAAAAGAACTGTTGCTAATCTTTCCAGCCTGCAACAGGGCAAACTTACCATTCATCAGCACGATAGAGTCATTGCTATTTTCCGATACAGAATAGTTGTAGAGAGCAATGTGGTTCTGGATGAACTCCTTTATCACGGTGTTGTCCTCATCGTTGACCTTCTGCTTCTGCTGCTTGAACTCGGCAATGAGTGCGTCGGCCTGCTCCTTTGAGAAGTTGGCATTCAGCGGTGCAAAGACCGTGAACACCTGACTGCTGCCCAGCGACTTGTCATAGCCCGTTGCTTCGACCACACTGGCAAAGTTGCTCAGGTTGGGATTCTGCTTGATGGCTTCCCATAGAGACGTCTGGGTAACGTCAGCAACAGTTCCTTCGTAATGCTCGTCCCAGGTATCTGAGCAGGCGGTGAAGGCTGCGGCGATGCCGCAGCTGACCAGACCTGCAAAGAGGAAATGTTTGATATTATTGGTAATCATAACTTTCAATTTTCTATTTACAGTATTCAATCATTTAGAGATCGTCTTCCATCTCGGCGTCGCCGTCGATACCATAGACGCTCTTAGGAACCATTTCAAAGTAGTCGAGCATGAACTCGTTGTTGTTACCCTTCTTACCATCACTTGCTACGCGGAAGCGGATATAGTGATCGACATTGGCATCGAGATAGGCCTGGCAGAGCACACGACGGTAAGTACCATTGTCACCATAGAAGTATGCACGGTTACCACTGTTGGCACCAAAGTGATAGGTGCTAATACCGGCACGGTAAGCATGCAGGTTCTTCAGCAGCTTCTGCTCCTCAGCACGCTCTTCGACTGTCATCTTTTTGTAGTTGGACAGGGCTTCATCCGATACGAAACGGTCACCTAAGTACATTTCTGAGTTCAACTCCTTGGTCATGTCAAGAGGAATACCCTGAGGAACACCATCGAAGTACACCTGCATCACACCACGGGTAGGAATAGCACAGAATCCAAGACGCAATTGCCACTCACCGCTATAAGGCACGGGAGGAATGCGGAACGTCATATCGTAGTCACCGAAGAGGTTCCACTCATCGCCCTGCCACGACCAGAAGTTGCAGTGAGGACGGCGCATCACAAGGTAGCAAGTGGAGTTGAAGTCAACACCATCAAGGTAACCCAATGGGAAGTAGAAGTTACGACCATTCTTGGGAACGGCGCTTTCATCAGGAGTACCCTGAGCATCATCAGCGAGCGGATTTCCCTTCAGACGCATGTCATTCGTCATCACCTCAGGGAAGATGGCCGAGAAGTCCATACGGATACGCTGGTTCTGAACCTCGTCACGTACTTGCTTCGAGAACACCACCAGATCGTCTACATAGAAGTAGTGGCCATTGAGGGCGTCATGCACAGGCTCGGTCTCGACCTTTGAGTCAATGAGGGAACCACGGAATTTGTATTCAGGTGCAGCATAACGACGGTTGACGAAGCGCTCCCTAACGTAAGGAGCATCGGCACCACGACAGTCATTTCCCTTGTTGTCTTTGTCAACGGTCAGCTGTTCGATCTTCACCATCGTACGAGGCAACAGGGTCTGGAACCAGTCGCAGGGGTTGATGACACGACTGTCAATACCAAAGCTCTCACGGATACCGTTACCCACGTCCATAATGAGCGGCGTCAGGTCGCTGGTACCAGGAACATAGCGATTCAAGATGTGATACTGCACGAAACGACGCAACGGGTTTACACTATCCTTCAACTGGTCGAAGGCATGTCCAGGCTTGTTAACGTCCTCAGGATAAGTCTCATCGTAAATCTTGCAAGCCAAATCATAGACGGCACGCAGATTTCCCTCGCTGGTAGAGATACCCATTTCCTCAAATTTGGCCTGATAGACAGAATCTGGCTCAATGAAGATAGTGAAGCCATTTTTCTTGGTATCGGGCACCCAGGCCACCTCACTCCAGACGTGTGAACGATAGTAGTAACGAGGATGAGCCTTTGGATCCCAGTCCGGGTCAAACTCAGGCGTACTCTCCAAATCGTCGAAGACACCCGTAGCCTTCATGGCAGTATAGAAAATCTTGATTCGCTCGTTGTCACCAATGATGTCGGTAACATAGCTGTTCGATTTCTCAATCACCATGTTGATAGGCTGCATGATACCATTCTCCACAGAGTCATTTTGCAGCTCGTAGTAGATATAGGCTTTATCCTCCAAGCGGACAACGGGGTGGCCATCGGCTTCATCAGCCGAAGTAGCCAGATAGCGACCCAGCAGGTTTGCTGTCTGCAAGCGGTCCTGGGTCATATCCATCGTGTTGTAGATATTAGCTACGATGTGGGTCAGAGCGATAGTGTCGCAATCCTCGTCGGTCAACTGGTCAACACTACTCAGTCCACGCTTAGCCAGATAGGTCTGCACAGCCGAGTCAGAGGGGACAAAGCAAGTGTAGTGACCGTATGTGGCCAACATATCCATCAACTTTGCATCGCGCTTCTGGTTGGAGTTCAGGCGAGCACGTTCAACAATCTTGGTGAAATTACTATACTGGGGACGATTCCTAAGATATTCGCTCATCATCTCACCATTGAACGTATAGAAGTACTCGCTATCCGGCTCGTCAGAGCAAGCAGTGAAGCCGACTACTGCAGCGCATCCAACCAGACTTGCAAGAATCCATTTCTTTATATTCTTCATCATAATAGTCTAATTTATATTGTTTCAATCATCAATCACTTCTGTATATTACCCTCTCCACTGCCGAATGCAGGATTTTGCACAGCAGCCAGATTAAGGTTCACCTTCACTTCCTCATCGTTGTAAGGCCAGAACATGGCATACATACCATTGGTTGTGCTGCCAAAGAAGCTCTGCACATACTGGCTGTTGATACCATCACGACGACCAGCTGCTGCGGTCAGCACGTCGGTATTGCCGTCACGCATGGAACGGCGAACGAGATCGTACCAACGTTTGCCCTCGAACATCAACTCACGCTGACGCTCTTTCAGCACCAGTTCTTCCATCAGGCCCTTACTCTTATAATTATCAGCCTTCAACGTGTCACTCAGAGTTGACTGGCAGACAGAACGCTTATTCACTGCATTCACCAAGGTAAAGGCTTCTTCAAGCAGAGGAGCATTGTAAGCCTCAATCTCGGCATCTGAACCCACCTGAAGCTTCTGACAGATAGCCTCAGCCTTTAGCAGCATGATGTCGGTCAGACGATAGATAATCCAATTGGTGGAATTCTGTCCGGCAGTGTACTTGCTGGTGTAGCTTGCCACTGGCTTTGAACCCGTCGTCGATACATCAATGTCACGATAGACATACTTGGCAATACAACCTGACTCCGTATTGAAGTTCTCATAAAGACGGACGTCATAGGTCTTATTGAGGTCATCATAGATGATGCGCTGGCTGGTCTTGGCCACATCCTCTGTCAACGTGGTGGAAGGAGCCAACAGACCCATCGTGACGTCTGCATTACCAAAGAGGTCGTTAATAGCAGCATTAGCAGGCATACCGCGACCAGCACGATCGGAGAAGACCAACTCGAAGACCGTCTCCTGACTGTTGCCTTCCACAAAGATGCTCTGATAAGCATTGCCATACCTGCTACTCGATAACATATCGCTGATGAGTGGGAAACCATTGAAGCGGGCATCATTGGTCGACTGGCCGTAAAGACTACCAGTACCACTTCCCTTACTACGACGCTCCTTGGCCTGCTCCTTTTTCGACTCAATAATCAGATCGGCATACTTGATGCAGTTATCATAGTCTTTCTTCCAGAGATACATCTCACAAAGCATAGCATAGACGGCATCCTGAGTGATACGACCTGTCTGATATTCCGGCTTAGTAGTAGGATAACGACGGATAGCAGAAGTCTTGATGCTCTCCAAGTCAGTAATCAGGCTGTCCAGCACATCCTCAAACTTGGAAGGAACAAGGTCCATCACCTGGTCATCATCGGTATAGGCCACTGTGGAATAGGGTACGTTGCGGAATGTACGAATCAAATAGAAATAGCATAGGTCGCGCAATGCAGAGACCTCTGCAACGGTGGCACGAAGCTCACCCTGCGTGTAACCGGGATCGTGGGCTGCCACATCGGGTGCATATTTCAACACGGTGTTACAGCGGTTGATCACGGTGTAGAAACCATCCCACTTGGTAAAGCTATTCTTAGCCGTGATATTCTCTTTCAGCACATTCATCAAGTCGGCATTATTGACGGCATTTGTACCACCCATGACGTTCTCCGAACGGCCTTCACCCCAGATAATCATGCGGGAAATCACGTCGTTTGCCTGCATGCGAGAGTAGCAGCCGGCCACAACATTGTCGACATCGGCCTTCTCGTTCCAGAAATCCTCCAGTACAATCTCGCTCTGCGACTTGATTTCCAGGAAATCGGAACAAGACGTAAAGCCAAAGACCGCACAGGCGACACCTATTATATTATAATATATCTTTTTCATAATCTTCTGTTTTCTTTCTTAAGTATTCAATAGATTAGAATTCAACGGAAAGGCCCAATGTGTAAGAACGCGAACGCGGGGTCTGCGCACGGTCGATGGCAGGATCATAGCCACCCTGTGAAATATCGGGGTCAACACCCGTGTACTTCGTGATGACAAACGGGTTGTTGATAGAACCATACAGAGAAACGCGGCTAAGACCGATAGCTTTCACTAATTTCTTCTTAAAAGAATAAGACAGCTGTGCATAGCTCATACGCAGATAAGAGCCGTCTTCCACGTAGCGATCGCTCACGAGAGAGTTGAAAGCAGTGGTGCTACCGTGCATGGCACGAGGTATGCTGGTCACGTCGCCTTCCTTACGCCAACGATAGTTCACAGCCTGACTCTGGTTGTTATTACCCGTCATAGCTTCGAGGTCCAGGCGAGACATATTCAGGATCTTGTTACCCACACGATAGGTGAACTGGGTGCTCAGACGCCAATCTGAATAGTTGAAAGAAAAGCCGAAACCACCAGTGAGCTTAGGCAGTGAAGAGCCTAAGTAGGTGATGTCAAGGGCGTTGATCTGTCCGTCATGATTAGCATCTTCATAGATGGCATCACCACCATTGAAACGATAGTTACGACCATTACGTCCAGTTCCCGTGTTTGTATAGTCAAACATCAGACGAAGCGGGTCACCATAGGCATCACGAATCAGGTCGCCATTCTCGTTGGTAGCCACAGGAGCTGAATAGGGTTGCTTTGCCCAGTTGTGCTCTTTATACCACTCATCGGGAAGCGTACCAGCCACAAACTGCTTATACTCTTCGTTAGAGAGCTTCAAGTCGACAAATGTCTTGTAGTTATGTGTGAAAATACCCTTGAACTTGAATCCATAAATGGCACCAAATGGGTTATGCAGCTGCACACGACGCAGATACTCGCCATTGGAATATCCGTAGGTAGAGTTCAGGTTGTTCAGCACATACTCGTCCATTTCCAGGATTTCATTGCGGTTATTACCAAAGTTAGCGTTCAAGTCAACGGTGAGCTTGCCAGCCTTGATCAAACGATTGGTGTTGATGTGGAACTCCCAACCGGTGTTGCGCATCTTACCGCTGTTGCGATAGGGAACCGTTGGGAAGCCGGCATTCGAAGGAATGCGATAGTCCTGCATCAACATATCAGTGGTAGTCGAGATATAGCCCTCGATGGTCAGGTTAAAGCGCTCATCAAAGAAGTGCAAGTCAATACCACCATTAAAGCTCTGGTTCTTCTGCCAACGCATATCGGTCAGGCGAATATTCAGCGGAGCCATAGCTGACATATCTATATAGGTGTCTGTCGAACCATACTTCGAAGTATAAAGATAGTTCTGATTGGGCTGGTTACCTACGATACCCCAGCTGGGACGGATGGCAAAAGTCGAGATAGTCTTCTTCAGAGGCTCAAACCAAGGCTCGTCACTCACAATCCATTTCAGTGAGAGCGAGGGGAAGTAACCCCAGCGATGGCCAGGACCAAACTTCGTCGTACCGTCGGCACGTATCGTAAAGTCGGCAATATAGCGTCCCTTGAAGGCGTAGTGAGTCGAGAACGTGTAATACATCGAACGCCACTGGCCGTATGAAGAACTTGGAGAGTAGTTCAAACCACCGGCAGAAGGACTGCTAACGCCCGTTGCCAATCCATTGGCATTAGTAGACTGGCCACTGCTCGATCCGCTGGTCAGCTCAAAACGACCCATCATCATCATACTGTGATCCTTGTTGCGGAAAGCTGGTATCAAGGTCAGGGTCTGCTTGGTATTGAACGACACACTCTTCGAAGAACCAGTGTATGCTGTGTTTACACCGGCGTCGTAAGCCACAGGATTCAGTTCCCAAGGATAATATTTGTCATCATACTGATTGAAGATATTCATATAGACCGAACCACGCCAGTTCAACTGCCAGTGATCTTCATCAGTACCCAAGAGCTGATAGTTAATAACCAATTCTGGGTTCATGTCATAGGTGCGACGGTCATTCTTGGCAAGGTGAGCCGAAGCAACGGGGTTCACCAACGAACGCTGGTCATCCTTGAACACTTCCGAGCCAATATACATACCCGTACGAGTCATGGTGTAGTAGACGTCGGTATCAAGTCCAGTCTCGGGGTGCTTCTCATAGATGCTCATGTTTGGCATCTTACGCTGTGCGATGGAGAGCAGACCGTCGTAGTTCATGTTGTTCTTAGTGTAGGTCAACGAGAAGTTGGTGCTGACGCGAATACGCTGAGAAACATTATAGTCCAAAGCCACACGGGTCGAGAAACGGTTCAGCTTCTGCATGATCATCGTACCTGTCTCATGGTCGAAACCACCACCGATACGGAACGAGGCCTTCTCACCACCACCAGAGATAGTCACGTAATGGTTCTGACGCAGACCCACCTGAGTGACGGCGTCACGCCAGTCGGTATTATCACGATACTGACGCCAGTCGGGGAAGTTGTCGGTAGCACCTAAGTAGTTCAGCTCAGGGATGTTGGAAGCAACGTCGCTCTGCTCAGGATTGAAGTAAGCTTCTTTCAGCATCATGGTATAGTCGTCACCATTCAGCAAGTCATAGCCCTTGGGCTGGTAAGTGCCGGTGAGTTTCAGCGAATAGGTAAGTTTCGGCTTACCACGGACACCACGCTTGGTGGTCAGCTCAATCACACCATTACCACCCTGTGAACCATAGACTGCCGTAGCGGCAGCATCCTTCAGCACCGAAATCGAGGCGATATCCTCAGGGTTAATATTCAGCAGTTCTGCAAACTTCTCATTGTTGGCACCTGCCAAGTCAAAGTTATCAAGGTTCACCTCACGGGGATTACCGTCGACAACGATCAGCGGGTTGGAGTCTGTCAGAGAAGAAAGTGAGCCGGCACCACGCAGACGCATGGTAGAACCAGAACCAAGGTCACCCGAGTTACCGATAATATCCAGACCAGCGATACGTCCCTGCAAGGCTTCATCAACCGAGGTAATACCCAGTCCCTCGAATTCCTTCATCGAGATGGTCTGTGTAGCGTATGAGATCTCTCGCTCAGGGATAGGCAGTGCGTTACCCTGCATGCGCTTCTTCGACTTCACGACCACTTCCTTAATCTGCGTAGCAGAGGTCATGTGGATGTTGAACGTGGTCTTGGTAATGGGATAAATCTGTGCCTTCATACCCACGTAGGTGAAACGGATCTTGTCTTTATCATTTTTCACCTTCATCGTGAAGTTACCGTTCAGGTCGGTCACGGCCGAGTTGATGATACGTCCTGTGCCGTCTATTTCACACACGGTTGCACCCATCAACGGGCCCATTTCGTCACTTACCGTACCGTGAACCGACGATATAGTCTGTGCGCTGATGGTCGTAGTGAACAGCAACGCCAGCATCATTATGATGGATTTCAGTATTTTCATACGGTTATTCATTATTTTAGTTGTTCCTTAAATACTCCGTCACTACCTGACGCCAGGGCTTCATTTCCTGGAAGAACAGCGGCTCGTCGATGAGGTGTGCCACTGCGCTACTTGCCATGAAGATGGCACCGGTGGTTCTGAACCAGTACTCACGGATGATGTTATTGTAGAGACCCTCACGGGGCTGCACTGTACGGGTGTTACCCATGATGTCCTTCACGGTCAGGCTGTTCTGGTCGTAATTGGCATTCAGCTGGAAGAAACGTCCCGTCTCAGGGTTACGCATCATGGACTCGTAGGTGTTACCCGACATGTTGGCTTCAGGAGCCATGCCTAATGCTACCGAGCGGTCCATCACATGATAGCGGATGAAGTTCTCGACAAGCGAGCCGATGCACTTCTTCACCTTGTTCTGTACATCCAGACGACTGTCATCGGACTGGCCTGTATTATACCAGCCTTCTACAGAGCAGATACTGTCGAGGCGCGAATCGTAGCCGTGACGTCCGGTCGGATCATCAAACTCTTCCTCCAACTCGTCCCATGCAGGCAATTTCTTCTCGGCCTGTAACTTCTCAATGGCTTTGGTTGAGGGAATAAATACGGTGTAGTTATAGTTGTCGAACAGGCTGAAGTTCTCACTGCTACCCTTGTGGTCGCCAGCTTTGATAGAGGCACTGATAGCAGTCTTCGTCAGGTTGACATAAGAGTTCTTCAACAGGCTCAGGAAGCCAGCATACTCTTCATGCTCCTTCAATGTGAGGTAGAGGGTCTTCTGGGCACTAAGCGGCATCTGTGTATTCAGGATGTAGGTACGTCCGTTGACCTTGGTGAACTCCTCTGTCGATACTTCCTTGCGGTTATGCTCAATCTGCCAACCGCCTTGGAAGGCCAGGTGAGGACTATTGGCATCGGGTTTAGTGACGCGAAGCAGCGAACCACCCTTGGTCTTGAAATAGGAATAGCCCTGCTTCACATAATCATCAAGAGTCATGCTCTTGTTGGCAATCACGATGATGAACTGGTCGAGCATGTCATCGAACAGACGGTTGATGATATCACGGTTTGTCAGGTCGATACCCTTGGCATCGGGTTGCTGCTTGGTGATGTAACCATCCTTGTCAACAAACACATCGAAGCGACGAGCTTGTACGTGGGGGGTCTTCTTCTCGTCCCAGCGGAACTCCAGCATCTGAGGAGCCTCACAACGCACGGAGTCGGCATTCATGGCCTCACTACCATAGGTGAAGGGATCCAGATAGTACATCATGGCATCATTATTTGGCAATACCAATGCGTACTTGGAGTCCATAGAGAGCAGGTATGGCAAGAACGTGCGGCTATCGATACCCCAGTAGATAATACCCATCGTGCTCTGATGTGACGTAGCAGGATAGACCACCGAAGCAAACTCTGCAGGGGTGAAGACGCTGTCTACCTGATAGATTACGCCGTTGCATCCCATATAGCAAGCCTTGACATTCTCCTTACTGATACCGAGGGTTTCCTTAGCGTCGTTCAGCACGAACTTGAACTTAGAGGGAACCGACTCAGTGAAGGTGGGCAGCATGTTCACATTGATCAACTTAGCCAGCGTAGCATCGGGAATGCTGTCCCACACCTTATATTCATCGTGCAAGTCCTTACCGTCGCCATTCCACCACTTCTCGAGAGCCTCATTGGTTGGCACGATCATGGCAGCTGCATCATGGTGCAGGTCATAGCCTGAAATACTTACAGAATACTGGTTCCAACCTGGGTCGAACTTCAGTGTTGCGGGAACAGGATCGCCATTAGGCAGCCTATCACGGGAATTACCACCCGTAGAACGCTCACTGAAATAGTGCAACGTGAAGACGGAGTCCTCATTATGGTAGACGCCATTATAACCCTCCTTCAGGTTGTCACCAGCATAGTAGGGGGCTGAATAGCGGTCGATCAATTCGGCCCATTTCGACAACTGGGGGTACATGTGCACGATTTGTGCCATGTTGGGGCTCGACTCGATGACGCCGCTCATTTTCTGAATATATCCATTCTTACAGGTGATATCGCGCTCCTCCACCTTCTTTCCATTGACCCAGGCCTCGTTAGCCGAAGTGGCTTGTCCGTTAGTCATGATGGAGAGGTCTTCACTTGTAATCTTGTTGTAGCTCATGTAAGCAGGAAGGAAGTGAATCATCGGAGCACTCGACTCATCGCGGAAGATGGGAATGCTCTTGTTGTTGGCCTTGTAGTAGGCCCACGCAGGGGTGTTGGGCATCTCTTCCGGCTTCATCACATAGACAGAGTCATAGATACCACTTGCTGTCTCACGGCGCATGGCGCGTCCCGTCTGCAGGGCGTCGTTCAGATAGGCATTCGACATCAACTCGATCAGATAGGCATTGTTGACCATCGAGTTGTTGAGCAGCAGACGTTTTTGGGCATCAGAAAGCTGGTCGTAGCTCGACACGCCCCAAGAGTTGTTCTTGTACCACTCTGCATAGGCTTGATCGTCGGCAACAAACAGTGTCTTCGAACCCGTGTGACCAAGCACCTCCTTGAGGTTAAGGTCATCAATCAGACGAAGGGTGGTGGTGTAATTGCCATCCTCTTGCAACCGCTCATAGATAGAATTGCCCAGCCACGAAGGCTGTCCGGTAAGCAGGTCGTCATCCTTACACGACTGTAACACCGAAGCACCTATCAGCAGTCCGCAAGCGGCCAGTGCCACTCGTCGTCCTCGCATCAAGATAGTTTTACGAATCATAGTTTTGTTAGTTATTAATTTTTTTTGTTTTTCTGTTCTATATAGAGTGCCCCGCAAAGACGGGGTCGAAAGGTTTCGCTTTTAGTGTGGGATATAGCTCAATGGCTTCCCAAGGGTGGACTTACTGTCCTCTTCTATCTGTGGAAATAGAAAACAAGGGGTCGGAGACGGGGCGCTGGCCCCATCCCCGATCCCTTTTTACAGAGTAATCAGTCGCTGATTATCAATCATTTACTTCTGAATCTTCTTAACGATAATGTTACCATTGCCCAGAGTCTGCTTCATGATGACAAGACCCTTCTGAGCGTTAGCGGCACGACGACCATCGAGAGTGAAGAACTCAACCTTCACCAACTGAGCGTCGCTTACACCATTGATACCCGAAGGATCACCGCTCGGATTCAGGCTGCTTTCTGTACCGAAGCACCAGAGCTGCCAGTTGTCGAAGATAGTCCAGTTGTCGGTCAGGTCAATACCCTTCTTCAAACCGATACGAACCTTCTGACCCTCCTGCACCTTGAACACAGGACCATAGTTCTTGTAGTAAGGCTCACCATTATCCTTATCCATAGCGAACACCTCACCAGCAGTAGTCATGCTGTTAGGCACATAGAGACCTTCTTCCTCATCGGTGCTGTTCTTCACCTGCACATAGCCATCAAATGAATCACCAACAAGAGCCTCAGCAGCCAGACGCTTCATCGGCACGCTGTAAGTGACGGTATCAGTACCCTGGATAGTCTGTGCATAGATGAATGCATAGTTCAGAGAATCGGGATTAGCAACGTAGGAATTGTAGTCGTTGGCAGCACTACCAGCGCGATAGAATGCCTGAACGTCAAGACGATAGGTACCTGCGGGCAGGCCCATGATATCCTGATAGTAGTCGTAGTTCTTACCAAAGATCTCAGCATTGTAGCCAGAATCGCTCCAAGCAGCGCCAGTGCCAGACCAGCCATTGGCATTCTCATCATAGTTCGGATTCACAATCACATCGGTGTACTCGATAGGATCATCATCGGTAGCAACACCAGCAGGAATCTTCAGCTTGGTGATCATCATCTGGATCTGCTCCAGCAGACCAGGTACGTCGGCATCCTCAAACTCGTGGTCATTAATGCCATTGTCGATTCTGTTGAACAAGGTGTTAGCCTCGTTTCTTGCTGCGTCGTTGGTCGAAGCCCACATAGCCTCGTACAGGCCAGTGTTGGCATTCTGCAACTGTGAGAACAGTGAAACAGACTCAAGGATGCTGCTCTGCAGGTCATAAATCTCGCTCAGCACATTGAACATGGTCTCACCGTCACCACCTGCGATAGCCTCCATAGCAGCAGTCTGCAGGGCGAATGCCTTGTTGTACTGCTCCTTACCCATAGGCTGGTCGGCGTTGATGGTAGCAATAGCCTCTTCCAGTGCAGGACGGATGTACTCAGGATCATAACCGTACCAAGTCAGGTGGAAGTTATCAAAGATACACCACCAATCCTGGTTGGCATCCATCTTCACACCAATGCGGAAGGGATCACCCTTCTTCATGATCAGACCATAAGCCTTGGTCTTGTACATATCCCATGCGAAGCACTGAGCAGCGCCACCCATTGAGTTAGGATACAGGTTGCCATTGATTTCCTCAGTAGTCCAGTCTTCAACAGTTGTGAACTCATGACCCAATTCAGCGGGAGTCTCAGAGTAGACGCTGGGGAACTGGCTCAGAGCGTTGTTCATATAGAGGTATACGGGAGAGATGTAAGGATCTACCAGCTCGTCACCACGGTTGTAGCCACCTACCTCGCAACGTACATAACCCTGCACCTGAAGCTCATACAGGCCAGCGGGAGCATTCTGGATCTCCTGCCAGATGTCCCACTTGTGGCAATGCCAAGACTCGAAGCAGTAGTTCATGTAACCCAGAGCACTTTCCATCAAATCCTTGTTACCCTGTCCGAGAGGACCACGAACGACGTTACCACCGTCAATGCGATCGACTGTCCAGCCTTCAGCACCACCGTAGTTAATGTCCTTATCGTCATCGAATCCAGGATTCTTCAGCAGACGGTCGGCATTGCCAGCCACACCGGGCTCCATCTTGTTCTTGTACTCCTCGTTGAAGCGATCAATCATATCGTTGAGCTTGGCAATTTCAGCCTCCAGCTCCTCGTTGGTCATTCTGGGATCCTCGATGATGTCCTCAACAGCTTCGCCGTCGGGGCCAGCCTCCAGGAGGTAGTCACCCATCTCACCAACAGTATCGAACTGGTCGTTCTCTGAGTCAGCCGTGTAAGCCTGAATCTTGGCTACCAACTTCTGCCAATCACTCCAGAGCTCCATGTTCTTCTGCAGGTCCTTGTAAGCCTCCTCGATACCATTCAGCACCTCGTTCACCTCGTCAAGGCTATTAGCAACATGCTCCTCCTGAATCTTTGCCTTGTAGGCCTCCAGGTAAGCAGGTGTGTAGAGCACGCCATCCTCGATGGACACCTCACCAAAGTTCTTCAGAGCCTCAGTCAGATAGAGGTTGCAAGCGTCAGCACCCTTACCATAGTAAGTCAGAGAGAAGTCGTCGAAGATAGACCAGTCACCGTCGACACCTGCCGACTTGCGGACACCGAGACGCAGGGTATCGGTATCGGCATTCACAGCAACCAGCACCTTGTTAGCATAGAGACCCATGGTATGCATTGCATACTCAGCACCTTCCATGTTGTTAGGAATGATGTAGGTAGTAGAGTTACCGTCTTCGTCGGTATCAACACACTGCGACCAAGCGCCAACAACCTGAGTTCCGTCAGGAATCAGTGCGCTGCAAGGAGAAACGATAGCAGACTCACGCTCGGTGGCACCTACCTTGGCATACACCTTGGCATACTTGGACTGAGCATTCTGTGCCTTGTAGTTATCCCATGCAGGCTGTGCATTACCAGCACGATAGAAAGCGTTCACACCAACTGCATAGACACCAGGATGCAGGCCGCCATTTACGTCCTGATAGGTGTCGTAAGTCTTGTTGTAGTGCTCGGCATTCTCCTTCGGTCCATAAGAGCCAAATGAGGTGCCCTTCCAGCCAGTGGTCAGGTCGTCGCCCTTGAAGTCGTAGTTCTTCAAGAACTTGTCAGAAACAACCACGGGATTCTCGACAGTAGCATTGTCATAGCCCTGATCGACCAACTCCTGCTTGCGCTTATCAATAGCTTCCTTAGCATCGGCAATAGCCTGAGTCAGCTGAGCCTTTGTGCTGGAGGTATTGGTATAGACAGCCAATGCACCGGCAATGTCGGCACCGATTTCCTCACCCTCGACGAGCAAGTCACGCAGCTGCTTAGCCAAGAAGAAGCATTCCACGCCATTGGTGTAGGCACCGTATGCAGCCTCGTCGGCAACAAAAGCCTCGTAAGAAGCAACAGTCACAGCACGCCAGTCAATGCAAGTGCCCTCTGTGTCGGGAGCAATCATTCGCAGAATAGAGCTGTTCTTTTCACCAGCATAGTCACCAGTCCAACCAATGTACTTACCAGCGTAGTCAGGCACATCGGCGATAAGTGCTACATTCTGGAAACGGACGAAATCACCTACGATGGTGAAAGTCCAAGAATAGTTGCCCTGTGATCCGTGATCGACCCACGTAGAACCACCATCATCGGTAAACAAGTTATGATTGCCCGTCACGTCAGTACGGTCTGCATTGTTCACATAGTTCCAAAGTTCATAAGAACCCTCAGGAGCATCTTCCTCAGTAGAATAGGTCACCCAGAACGGATAACCGAAAGTTCTCACACTGGCCTGAGTGTTCCAAGAGTTGCCGCTGGCAAAGAACATCTTAGCACCAGGATTGTAGAGGTAATAGTGAATGGCATCACCATTCTCGTCGACTTCGTCAGAGAATGTAGTGAACTCCAAACCCTGCGGCTCGGGCATCTGCCAAATGCCGTCGGGCACCTCTGCTTTCACACTTGTTGCTGTTGCAAACAGTGCGCTCAAAACGAGTAGTTTTGAAATCTTCATAAGCTAGTTTTTAAAGTTAGTAAATAAAAGAATTAGTAAGTATCTTCATATTATTAAATAATGTACGCACGTAGCTTTATAAGACCTTCAGGGGTCTGCTAAGGACTATGCACACTAAATCGGTGCAAATTTAATCAAAAAATCCATAACTTGTATCAAAATTCCAAGTTTTTTTTTATTAAAGCTAAAAAAAAGTGTTAACTCCACACATTTAGGTTAATTTATTGTAAGAGAAGAGTGGTTAGAATAATTAAAATACCATGAAAATTGGCATGAAAAAATTGGCTCGAGCCAAATCGCAAAATAGCTCGAGCCAAACTTCGATTTAGCTCGAGCCAGAAATACCTATGGCTCGAGCCACCTAATTCACTGTATTTTTAAGGGGCATTTTGAGGCAGATTTTCCTGATACTTTAGTCCTAAGGGGAGGGGAGCTAAGGGAAAAGGGGAAATGAGCTAAGGGAAAAGGGGAAATGAGCTGGCTTCATAAGGCTTGCAGCGGACGTAGCAATATCTTGCAGCGGGCGTGGCAATGTCTTGCGGCGAGCGTGGCAATATCTTGCAGCGGCCGCTGCAAGACCATGTCTTTGGGCCAGCTTCTGTTTTTTTCCAACGACAAATATACAAAAAAAATAAGCAAAATGCAAGCTTTTTCCCTGCTTTTTTACTGAGAAACAACAAAAAGCATGGGATATAACAAAAAACTTACGGGGAGTCCCCAAACTCAATATCCCTATACAACTTTCACAAAAAAACTCCGCCAATCATCCAATGACAATTGGCGGAGCCTTATTTACTACTAAAATATTTTAGAAATCCATGTGATCAAGAGCATCGCTGAAATCCTTTGGCTCACGCTGCTCGGCAGGATCGTGATACTCTTCGCCAAGTTGCTGGAGCTTTTCGGCCATCTGGCCCATAGGACGACGCTCACCACGCTCATGACGATGATGCTCGGAGCGCTCACCACGTTCTGGACGCTCGCCACGCTCAGGACGAGGACGACGCTCACCGCGCTCACCACGCTCAGGACGCTCACCACGCTCACGACGTGGAGGACGCTCTACATAACCTTCGGGCTTCGGAATAAGTACGCGATGTGAGAGCTTGTATTTACCAGTCTTCGGATCAATCTCCAAGAGCTTCACGGTGATGTGGTCACCTTCCTTGATACCGGCTTCTTCAACAGTCTCCAGACGCTTCCAGTCAATCTCCGAGATATGGAGCAGACCGTCCTTGCCAGGCATAATCTCTACGAAACATCCATAAGGCATGATGCTACGTACAACACCGTCGTAGACCTCTCCTACTTCGGGAATAGCCACGATGGCACGAATCTTTGCCAAGGCTGCATCAATTGACTCCTTGTCAGGACCGCTGACCTGCACCTTGCCCACGCCATCCTCTTCATCGATGGTAATGGTGGTCTTGGTGTCTTCCTGCATCTGCTGGATAATCTTGCCTCCAGGGCCAATAACAGCACCAATAAACTCCTTCGGGATCTCAATCTGGACAATACGAGGAACCTGAGGCTTGAAGTCGGCACGAGGCTCGGCAATCGTATCGGTCAGGCAGTTGAGGATGTGCTCACGACCAGCCTTAGCCTGCATAAGTGCTTTCTCTAAGATGTCGAACGACAGACCGTCGCACTTGATATCCATCTGCGTTGCGGTCAGACCGTCCTTCGTACCTGTGGTCTTGAAGTCCATATCGCCCAAGTGATCCTCGTCGCCAAGAATATCACTCAGCACGGCATACTTCTCCTCACCAGGATTTTTAATCAGACCCATTGCAATACCTGAGACAGGCTTCTTGATGGGAACACCAGCGTCCATCAAGGCCAGTGTACCTGCGCACACAGTAGCCATAGAGCTGGAACCGTTGGACTCAAGAATCTGGCTGACGAGACGAACCGTATAGGGGAAGTCTTCGGGAATCTGGCCCTTCAGACCACGCCAAGCCAAATGTCCATGACCAATCTCACGACGACCTACACCACGTTGAGCTTTAGCTTCGCCTGTGCAGAACGGGGGGAAGTTGTAGTGAAGCAGGAAACGCATATAACCATGATCAAGCACATCGTCAACAAGCTTCTCATCGAGCTTCGTACCTAAGGTACAAGTAGAGAGGCTCTGTGTCTCACCACGGGTGAAGATAGCACTTCCGTGAGGCATGGGCAGGGGCGATACCTCGCACCAAATGGGACGAATATCGGTGGTCTTGCGGCCATCGAGACGAATGCCTTCGTCAAGGATGCAACGGCGCATGGCGTCGCGCTCCACATCGTGGTAGTAGCGATCCATCATGGCTGCATATTCATCGTCGGAGATGGCAGGGGCTTCTGTGGTCTCTGAGGCTTTGGCTGCTCTTTCTGCGAAGAACTTCTCCTTGAAGTCCTCGAGCAACTTCTCGAAAGCCTCGGCACGCTGCTGCTTCTCCAGGGCCTGCTTGGTGATGTCGTAAGCAGGCTGGTAAAGCTCCTCCTTCATGCGGGCACGCAGCTCCTCGTCATTCACTTCATGGTCATACTCACGCTTCACATCCTTACCAAGCTCTTTGCTCAGTTCAGCCTGCAGCTCACACATAGGCTTGATGGCATCCATAGCGGCCTTCAAGGCACCAAGCAAATCCTGCTCGGAAACTTCCTTCATCTCGCCTTCCACCATCATAATATTATCAGCCGAAGCACCGACCATGATATCCATGTCAGCCTGCTTCATCTGAGCGTAGGTGGGGTTAATGACATACTCGCCGTTGACGCGGGCCACGCGAACTTCCGAGATGGGGCACTCGAAAGGAATATCGGAACATGCAAGGGCAGCCGAGGCAGCAAAACCTGCCAGCGCATCAGGCTGGTCTACACCATCGGCAGACAGGAGCATGACATTGACAAATACTTCAGCGTGATAGTTACTGGGGAAAAGTGGACGGAGAACGCGGTCCACGAGTCGCGATGTGAGGATTTCATTATCCGAGGCTTTACCTTCGCGCTTGGTGAATCCACCGGGGAAACGACCTGCAGCACTATACTGCTCGCGATAATCTACTTGCAACGGCATGAAATCCGTTCCGGGAACTGCATCTTTTGCGGCACAAACAGTGGCGAGGAGCACGGTGTTGTTCATGCGAAGCATAACGCTGCCGTCGGCCTGTTTTGCCACTTTCCCGGTTTCAATGGTGATGGTCCTTCCATCAGCCAGTTGAAGGGTCTTTGTAATTACGTTCATCTTAGTTTATAAAACATCAAAAAATAACTTCATAAGTGCAATTTCGCACAAAATCGGCGCAAAGTTACACATTATTTAATTATTATAAGAAGAAACAACACTTATTTTTATATTTTTATGATTTCACAATTACGCAAAATCAACAAATCGACTTAAGAAAGAAAAAAAATGCAACGTTCTTGCCGATTTCGGACAATTATTAGTACCTTTGCAGCCACAACAACATAAAAAACCACTATGGGCGGATTTTTTGGAACCATCTCTACCAAGGATTGCGTAAACGACTTGTTTTACGGAACCGATTACCACTCACACTTAGGCACCAAGCGTGCGGGTCTTGTCACCTTCGACCGTGAACACGGCTTCAACCGGTCCATCCACTCATTAGAGCGCGATTATTTCCGCTCGAAATTTGAGGATGAGTTGAACGATTTTAAGGGTAATGAGGGCATTGGCGTCATCAGCGACACCGACCCACAACCTATTATCATCAACTCGCACTTGGGTCGCTATGCCGTCTGCACAGTTGCTAAGATTAATAATCAGCGCCAAATTGCTGATGACTTGTTGGCACAACGCATGCATCTGAGTGAGATGAGCGCCAACAAAATCAATCAAACAGAACTGGTGGCATTGCTCATCAATATGGGCAACACGTTCCGCGACGGCATCAATCACGTCTACCAGACCATCAAAGGCTCCTGCTCAATGCTGATTCTCACAGAGGACGGAATCATTGCAGCACGCGACTTCTTGGGACGCACGCCTGTGGTTATCGGACAGAAGGAAGGGGCCTATGCGGTAGCTTCTGAAACAACCAGCTTCCCCAACCTGGACTTCAAGATTGTACGAGACCTGGGGCCCGGTGAGATTGTCAAACTGACCACTAATGGCATTGAGGTGATTCAACCTGCTTTCAAGCGCTGCCAGATATGCTCGTTCCTCTGGGTGTACTACGGATTCCCCGCCTCGACCTACGAAGGTATCAACACCGAAATGGTACGCGAACGCAATGGTAAGATGATGGGAGAGAAAGACCACGTGGAGGCCGATATGGTATGCGGCATTCCCGACTCAGGCGTGGGTATGGCCCTGGGCTTCTCAGAAGGTAGCGGTATTCCCTATAAACGTGCCGTATTGAAATATACACCGACATGGCCCCGCTCCTTTACGCCCGGAAACCAGAGCCGCCGCGACTTGGTAGCAAAGATGAAACTGATACCCAACGCTTCGTTGCTGAAGGACAAAAAAGTGGTATTTTGTGACGATTCCATCGTGCGTGGCACACAGTTGCGTGATAATGTGAAGGAGTTTTTTGAAAATGGAGCCAAGGAGGTTCATGTACGTATCTCCTGTCCTCCATTGGTCTATGGCTGTCCATTCATCGGCTTCACGGCATCAAAGAGTGACCTGGAACTGATAACTCGTCAAGTCATCCGTGACTTTGAGGGTGATGACAAGGCCAACCTCGACAAGTATTCTAAAACCGATTCGCCTGAATATCAGCGCATGGTGGCCGAAATAGGCCGTCGATTAGGTCTCTCATCTGTGAAGTTCGCCACCCTCGAGGACCTCATCGCTTCCATCGGTCTCCCCAAGGAAAATGTTTGCACCCATTGCTTCGATGGTTCAAGCTACGACCAACAGCAATCCGGCGATTTCTTCGGATAAGCCAAACTCGTTATTTCGCACATACAAAAAAACGGCTACGAATCTTGCGAAATTCGTAGCCGTTATTTCTTATCCTTACCGCAACACTTTCGTACTGCGCACTGTACCATCACTAAGGCGCTCGGTCTTAATAAGCAGGCCATGAGTAGAGGGTGAGGCCTTGCGACCCTGCAGGTCGGTAAATGTGACACTCTCTACACGAATGCTGCGCTGAGTCGGACTTACATCGTCTGGATTGAAAATCTTAACCCATGCGATTTCAGACACACGCTCATCCTTTCCTACTTTATAGACGCTCTGCACACCCAAACGATCATTCATCTCAAGGTTATCGTTGATGTAAACCATGCTTCCTCCCGTATAGAAGTTGTAACCCGTAAACAGATCGTAGGGAATAACCGTCATCTCTTCATCAGGCAGATCGATATACTTATCCTTGGTGAAAGTATAGATGTCCACCTGTCCATTCTTCTCAGTAAAGAGACGATAGCCTAAACAACTTGGAGCAATGACGTTGCCATCCACATCAGACGTGGGTATTGTCAGCATCAGGGCTGCATAGCCTTCTTCAGGCAAATACTGCTGGTAATGCTCAATCGTGGGAACGGTCGGAGTAGCAGCCTTGGGAGTCATTCTGCTGATGTTGACACCTGCATAGATAGCGTATGGAGCCAGCGTGTTCTTAGCAGAGTTAATATAAATGTAGCTCTTGCCCTTCAAGTTCTGGTTCTCCAACTCGAATATCACATCACTCATTTCACCATACTGCAAGCCACAAAGATAGACCGACATAGGCGACTTACCCAGCAACTGACCCTTGGGGAATGTGGCATAGCCATCGGCTACGTCACCCTTAGCCCAAGCCATCGGCAAGAACTGACAGAGACCACGAATATAGACCTCACTTCCGATGAAACCGACCTTAATTGGCCATTGTACTGACTCATTATGGTCGAAATTTCCTTCGTTGTTATAGACAATACTGGTGCCCTTGAACAGATAATCCTGTGTAAACAATCCATCGGGAACGACAACAGGGTCTTCGTCATCAATGACGGTGGATCCTTTGGAAATAGTGACTTTTGAGAAATAGCACCAGGCATCGTGGCTATCAATACTTGCATTGATGAGCAGGTACATGTCACCTAAGTTGAACACGCCCTTAGCACTATCGTAGTTGAAAACAACGTCGCACAGACCCGATTCATTGAGACCTACCAAATAGAAAGGCTCACCTGCATAGGTTCCCATCTGCTGACCTTTGGGGAAAGTAACAACCGAGCCATCGATCGTACCCTTGATCCACGCATTGCCATTCAACGGATTAGGGAAATTGAACGACACCTCATTGCCATTGATAATCACCCCAATAGATTCAGTTCCACTTTCCGTCTGATCGCCGGCAGCGGTTTTATAGTGCATCGTATAGCTGCAATTCCATTGCTCATCAACAACAGCTCCACCCTTCACCACGGTCATACCCGTATAATAAGCCCATGCCTCAATGGATGTTGTCCTGGCGCTCAGCACAATCTGCATGTCGCCAAGTACAAAGCCTTTCTTCGTCTCGTCATAGGTAAATACAACGTCGCACAAACCATTTGTATCCTGACCCACCATGTAAACGGCTCCTTGATAGTTGCCTAAATACTGTCCGGCAGAAAAGGTGGCAACGCCATTCACCAATGTTCCCTTCACCCAGGTGTTACCAGCAATGGGGTTGGGCAGATTAAAATAGACTTCATCTTCGAAGAAAGCTACTTTCATAGTCTCACTCACAGGCTCTTCACCACTGGAACTATGCATGGTAAACGTAGCCAACCAGTCATCCTCAATCGTAGCATCAGCAGGCAAAGTTACAGCCGTCTGCGCCTTAGTCGTTACAGCCAGCAAAGCCGTAACCAACAATAAAAAGAATCTTTTGACCATGTTTTTACCCTTCGAAGGCTGTGCGTATCTTGTCGGCAATTTCCTTGAACTTTTCTTCGCTCAACTTCAATTTCTCCCGACGGAAGTCTGCGTCGGCCTCGCTTTGCATAGGAATCAGGTGAATATGGGCATGGGCCACCTCAAGGCCAAGCACCACCTGAGCCACTTTCTTACAAGGGAAAGCCTTCTTGATAGCTATCGCCACACGCTTGGCAAACTGCTGATAGCGTGCCAACTCGTCATCGGCCATATCAAAGAAATAGTCCACTTCGCGACGGGGAATGACCAGCGTATGGCCCTCCACCAGTGGATTAATGTCGAGAAATGCGTAGAACTCCTCGTTCTCGGCACACTTGTAGCTGGGTATCTCGCCAGCGGCAATTTTACTAAAAATATCCATAATGATTTTTGTTAATAGGTTTGTTAGGACTCAAGAGGCTCATAAGCCTACGAAGCACATCGTTTATCCAACGGAGATTTTTTCAATACGCAAGTTGATGATGCCACGGGGAATCTTGATTTCAACCTCGTCACCCACCTTGTGGTTCAGCAATCCCTGAGCAATGGGGGTGGTGATTGATATCTTCCCCTCACGCAGGTTAGCCTCGCTCTCGCTGACAATGGTATAGGTCATACGAGCCTTATTAGCAAGGTTGGTCATCTCTACCTTTGAAAGAATCTGAACAGAATCGCTGCTCAATCGTGAGGTGTCGACAATCTTAGCCTCGCTGATAGCCAACTTCAGCTGGTTAATCTTACTCTCCAAATGGGCCTGAGCCTCCTTGGCTGCTTCATACTCGCTGTTCTCACTCAGGTCGCCCTTATCGCGTGCCTCCGCAATGGCGGCCGATGCCTTTGGGCGCTCCACACCCTCTAAGTGTTTCAATTCGGCAATGAGCTTGTCATAGCCTTCTTGTGACATGTAAGCCATAATTATTTTTCTTTTATTCGTTTTTCTTTTGCGTGATAAAACAAAGAATCCCGACATCTTTACTCGTGTCGGAATCCTCAAACTCATCTGTCTTCTTGTTTTATCCGCTGCAAAGGTAGGTAATTTTTCCGAACGGAGCAAATTTTTCGGCCTAAATTTGTTTTACTAATAAAAAGTGGGCTTGGCAAAAAGGTAATGGGGGAACTAATCAGATTACCAATCCTGGCAAATATAAGAAGTAAGTCCCCCTTGACCTTTCTGTGGGCAAAGATACAAATTATTTTTATACTAAACAAATAATTCTATCAAAATGTGCTCCAATTTCTCCTATCAGGGAAAAGTGGTAAAAACAGGAAGATTTTATAGAGCATTTGGAAAAATAAAACAGAGGTGGCGAACGTTTTAACAAAAGAATAAAAAAAATACGGACTTTGGTGTAACTTTTCGCCTGCACTAATCGTCATATAAAATAGAGGATGAAAGAAATCAGTTTTCGTGCCGACGTGCTACCGCTGAAGGACATGCTCTTCCGGCTGGCGCTCCGCATTACGCTGAATCGTGCGGAGGCCGAGGATGTTGTGCAAGAAACGATGATTAGAGTGTGGAACCGCCGAGAACAATGGGACAAAATAGACTCTATCGAAGCCTTTACCACCAGTATCTGCCGAAACTTAGCCCTCGACAGGCAGAAGCGAATGGACAACCAAAGTTTGACGCTGGACACTGAGGAGCACGATGCACCCGACACGTCGGTAGCCAGTAACCCAGAAAGAATGGCCGAAAGCAGCGACCGGGTAGAATTGGTAAAACGACTCATGGATGAACTTCCCGAGAAACAACGCTCCTGCATGCAGTTGCGTGATATCGAAGGACGAAGCTACAAAGAAATTGCACAGATGATGAACATCAACGAACAACAAGTGAAGGTGAATATCTTCCGTGCACGGCAGACCATCAAACAAAGATTTTTTGAAACCGAAAAGTATGGACTATAAATACATAGAACAACTCGTGGAGCGCTACTTCCAGTGTGAAACCACCTTGCAGGAAGAGCAAATCCTTCTCAACTTCTTCGCTCAAGAAGAAGCTGAGGTGCCCACAGAATTGCGCCAATATCAACCGATATTCGCTGCACTCGAGCCAAAGGAGAAGCTGAGTGCCGACTTCACCGACCGCATCCTGGCTTTGACCGAGGGTGCTCCAAGGGTAAAAGCACGTACCGTGAGCCTCAGCGAACGTATGCGTCCGCTACTCCGTGCAGCCGCCATCGTGGCCGTCATATTGGCTTTTGGACAGGCGATTCACTTTTCGACCAATCACGCCAATCAACAGGCAGACGATATCAACTATGCCAACTATAAAGACACTTACGACGATCCCAGTATGGCATACGACCAGATGGAGGATGCACTACAGCTGATGAGAGAAGGCTTTAGCCAGGCAAGGCAGGCCGACTCGCTGGTGTCAGTACTTACGCCATCGACTGATACCACTTTGGTGAAATAACGTCGAAGCGACTGAGCACACAACAGACGAACACAAGGTATGAAGATTATTCTGACACTGTTCCTGACAATGGCCATAGCGATGGCTGCAGAGGCCCAGCAGGCATTGGACTTCGCCAAGAAATTCATGACTATGTATGAAGGCGACTCGATGGTGAAATGTATTACCGTAAGTCCGAAAATGATGGAGCAGATAGCCGAACATCATCCCTTTGAAGAGGGAAATACTGATGCCTTCAAACAGGCTGTCAGCAAACTAAAGAGCGCACGTATTGTCAATGCACCAGCCAACTACTACGAACGGGCAGAACTGCTATTGAAAAAGCACGCCCGTCGCTTCAAGGCCGAGGACAATTTCGAAAACGATAAGTTTCGTGGCTCTTTCTACACCCGCAAGAACCGTAAAGGACAGACAGTGGAACTGATCATGCTACGCGAGGATAACGTACGTGAAACAATGACCATCGTCTGCTTGACGGGTGATATTGATAAGGAATTTCTATGCTTTCTCTATAATAATAAATCATTTAAAGATTAAAACACTGCAACGGGCAGGCTGTGAAGTCAACCCCGTCTTATTAAAACACCATTAAAAAAGATTTCGGTCACCCAAAGGCAAGTTCAGCCAGGGTGACCGTTTTCGTATTTTGGCTGCAAGTTTTTTGCACATTACCGTTTTTATTCTTACCTTTGCAGCATGACAGAACAATTCATTTCAAGCCTGCAGAACCCGAAGGTAAAACAACTCGTCGCCCTGCAACAGAAATCGGCCGAACGCCGCAAGAGTGGACTTTTCGTCGTCGAGGGGCGACGAGAGCTGGAGCATTGCATTGAGGGCGGGTTCTTGATTGACAGTATTTTCCACTGCCCCGAAATCGGCGGCATCGTCCCAACACAACTCCCTGACGGCGTGAAACGGTACGAAGTCTCGCCAGAAGTTTATGAGAAAATAGCCTATCGCGGTGGTACAGAGGGCATCATGGCCACGGTAAAGATGCGACAAATAGAACTCGATGACCTGCAACTGGGTGATTCACCGTTGATTGTCGTTGTCGAGAGCGTAGAGAAGCCTGGAAACTTGGGAGCCATTCTTCGTTCTGCCGATGCTGCTGCGGTAGATGCAGTCATCGTTTGCGATCCTCTGACCGACCTCTACAATCCCAACCTTATCCGTTCGAGCGTCGGCGGATTCTTCAGCGTCCCTTCGGTAGCTACCACCTCAACGAAATGCATTGACTTCCTGAAACGCCACAATATTCGCATCCTCACGGCACAATTGCAAGATTCACGCCTCTACTATGATACCGACATGCGGCATGCCACAGCCATTATCATGGGTACTGAAGCCACAGGCCTGACCGATCAATGGCGACAGGCCGCTGATGCTCACATCCGCATCCCTATGTTGGGACGTATTGATTCTCTAAATGTCTCTGTCTCAGCCGCCATCTTAATGTTCGAGGCGGTGAGACAGAGAAAAAGCTGAGAATATTAACGGTCGCTACGGAAGGGTATGACAGGCAAATTGCGATGATTGCGTAAATTGCCTGGCAGGAAGGAACGGAAACAATACCTTACGTTAACAGGATTCTGGACCTCTTTCGAGGTGACAATGATCGACTTATTCGATTCATTCAGTCGAGCCTCGGCTGGATGATATTGTCCATCAGCCCCGCATAGCTCGAAGCCACGGATATCCTGCCAGGGTGAAAGGCCGTCATCGGCATGACGGAAAAAGACTTCCACCTCATTACCACGGACAACCAAATGGTCGTACTCTGGTGAATCACAGCATATCTGTTTCTTCCCATACGTTCGGTTCAAGGCCATATAGGCAAGTCGCTCGCCCACTTTCTGCTTCTCGGCGGGGTGTATCTGATCGCGCTCCCAAGGCTCTACTAAATCGACGGTCGAAATGACTCCGCTATTAGGAATCATCGTAGCTGCCTTGTGTAAGCACTCACGGAAAAGTCCTGCACTCTCACTATCGCCATAGCCTCCCCAAGGTGCAATCTCTACGAAAAAGAACGGCAGCTGCTCTGGGGTTCCACCGAAATGATTGCGCCACACTTCGACCATCTTTCCCAGACGCTCTGGATAAGTATCATGCTTGCCAACGTTTGACTCTCCCTGATACCACAAGAAACCACGCACAGTATAGTGGCTTACGGGAAGCAACATGGCATTATACATGATGATGGGCGTATAGTACTCCCACCAGCGGCCATTCCAACCGTCTTTCCATTCTTTTTCAATATTGACGTCTGGGTAGGTTTGTACCAGCTCACGTGGGGTCCATCCTTCCACTCTGGAGCCACCCCAAGCGCAGGTAATGATTCCAACGGGAACATTGAGAGAGCGGGTCAGCATCTTGGCAAAGAACCAAGCCGTAGCACTCATCTGCGGAGCAGTCTCGTCGGAAGGTATCTGCCAACTGCCTTGAACCCATTTTTGCGGAGAGGTTGCACCTGTCTTGGGTATAGTGGCCATACGAATACGAGAAGCCCACTCACCAGCCGTCGCTATCTCTTCATTTGAACCATTTACCGGACAGTTCCAAAAGCCATTAAGAGGCATTTCCATATTGCTCTGCCCGCTGCAAAACCACACCTCTCCAACGAGCACATCATCAAACATCACGCTTTCGCCGCCCTGTTCGTCAATGCTGATGGAATGGGGCGTAAATGATGCTTTCGGGGTGGGTACGCTCAACTGCCATGTGCTGTCTTTCTCCACCTTTGTCTTCACAGGCTCAGCCATCCAGTCGCCTTTCGCAGTCAAAGTGGTGCCAGGCGTGGCCTTTCCCCACAGATGTGCAAGAGTCTGCTGTTGCAGTACCATGTGTGCCCCCACCTGTTCTGGAAGCACGATACGTGCGTCTGCTACAACGCAGAGCATACACGTAAATGCCGATAAAATCAATCTTTTCATTGTTTATTCTTGCTAATTATTGTAAGTGTGGTTGAATCGCAATCGAACACAGAGTTCAGTCCTTGCTGTTCCTGAGCAGGGTCACCCAAATACGGGTCTCCCTGTTGCCATTGCTCATGCAGAGGGCGAGCCTCACCACCCCATCCCCAGAAATTGCATCCACTGACGGTGGGTTCGTTGGCAATGAGCGAAAACATAAAGTCATAGTACTGATCACGGGCCTTCGTAGGCGAAGCTGGCGCGAAGTTGAATCCGTCTCGTGGATAGCCAAACTCCTCAATGACGAGCGGTTTCTTCAGTCGCTGGGCTATCTGAAAATGCTGGTTCAGATAATCATACGTCTTGACACAGGCACTATCCACATCGGCAAGGAGTGAGTCCTGACGTGCCCACGACCAGTTATAGGGCCACACATGGGCCGTCAGATAGTCGATGTTCGGGTCGCTACTGATTTGCTCATAGAGCACACTATCCATCTCACAGCCCCAGATACCCTCGCTGCCAATGGAGATGAGGTGATGGTCGTCGAGACTGCGAATGAGTGCCGATGCCTCACTGAGCCAGTGAGCAAAGGGCTTCTTCTGCTCCTCAGCAAAAGCACGTGGCTCGTTGCCTATCTGCCATGCCATAATGGCAGGATCGTCTTTATAATATAAAGAGGTGTAACGGTTTTGCCGGCCAACTATGAAACGAACATAGTCATAGAACAGTTCATGAGCTTTCTCATTGTCGGAAAACTGACTGACAAACTGCATATAAGCCTGATAGCCCGCCTCATTGGGACGTGGTGCCTTTCCAAGACCAGCTTGTTCCAAATAGTAACCATAGCCACCGCTCCACTCCCATGAGTTGTTCAGGTAGAGTACGGCTTTCATGCCACGCTTGCCCATCTCGGATAAGAGAAAGTCAAGCCCTGCCAACAACGTGTCATTGTATTCACCAGGAGCTTTCTGCAACGTTGGTTCTACTTTTGTGGTGACACCCTGTTCACCATCGCTACCTACCAAGATACGCAGATTATCAAGCCCCAGCTCATGCAGTTTATCCAACTCACGCAAAAGCCGTGCACGATCGCCACCCTGTCCTTCCGATCCCAGGATGGAACCATACCAAAAGTTGGTGCCTACAAACTGGTACTCTTTTCCATTCAACCACAGCCTACCGTCGTGTTGTTCTACGAAACTGCTTGTTGTTTCGTGTTTACAACCCGTCAGCAGCAAAAGGCTGCATGCAAGAATACAAGAATAAAAGAATAAGACCTTCCTATTCGTTTTCATATCTCAGAAAGTTTTTATTTTACGATTACCTCAAACACCCGACTGGCATAGTCTTCCCACAGAGGCACCTCAATGCCTACAGACATAAGGAACCTGCCGCTGAACTGCTTGCCGCTGAGCGAGCAAGGCTTCTGACCAACACGCACATTCTTCTCCACAAGGGTATAGGTCTTATCGGGGTTCAGACCTGCCAAGCAGATTCGGGGCAGCGGCTGATTATAGTAGTTGTCAACCTTATAGACAAACAATACCGCTTTCGAATCAGACGCCGTATACATCAGGGCTGCCACACCTTTCCTGCTATAGGGGCTGATTAATCGGTAGATATCACCCGTCTGAACCACTTGCCGCAACGATTTATAGTCGCGGAAACAGGTTTCCACCTGCGTTCTCTCCTCGTTAGTCATGTCCTTTGGCTGCAGCTCAATGCCGAGACGTCCACTCATGGCGACGTCGCAACGAAACTTGACGGGAATCACCCGTCCACCCGTATTCCAATAGGGACAATGGTTGATATGCGCAGCCATCGCGTTGGCGGGGAAAAAGAGCGAGGTACCCCACTGGATGAAGACCCGTTGCAGGGCATCCGTATTGTCTGACACCCAGAACTCGTCAAAATACGGCAGCAACCCATAATTGGCACGGCCACCACCAGAGGCGCAGTCCTGAATGACCACGTTGGGATATTTCTCCCGGACGCGTTGCAATACCTTCAGCAAGCCAAGGTGATAGTCCACATAGAGGTTAGACTGCTTGGCCATAGGCAGATAGAGTGAACCTACGTTCTGTATGCTGGCATTGGCATCCCACTTGATATAGGCAATCTCAGGATAATTAGTCAGCAAGTCGTCCACCACCTTAAAGACAAAGTCCTGAACTTGAGGGTTTGTCATGTCGAGCACCAACTGCGTGCCGCCACGACCTAATTTCAGTTCGCGACCCTTGGTTTGCAAGGCCCACTCCGGATGGCGTTCATACAACTCACTCTTCGTGTTTACTGCTTCAGGTTCAATCCAAATGCCGAATTTGATGCCTTTCTGCTTAGCTGCATCTACGAGAGCTTTCAGTCCACCAGGCAGTTTCTTGGTGTCGGTCACCCAGTCGCCAAGCGTCGACGAATCGTTGTTGCGCTGATACTTCGAACCGAACCATCCATCGTCCATCACAAACAGTTCGCCGCCGAGTTGCTTGATATCCTCCATCATCTGGACCATGCGCTCCTCGTTGATGTCGAAATAGAGGCCCTCCCATGAGTTAAGCAGGATGTCACCCACCTGCATGCCCCTATGCAGCATGCCCTCTGTGCGTGCCCAGCGGTGGAAGTTTCTCGAAGCGCCGCTCATGCCCTCCTCACTATAGGTCAGAGCCAGGTGAGGAGTAGCAAACACCTGTTTAGGCTCAAGCACATACTCGGCAGCCTGCGGAGCTATGCCAGCATATAGGTGATGGTAATTCTTGTCAGTAGTATTGATACGCAGTTCGAAGTTGCCATTCCAGCAGAGTGCCACACCGATGGTTCGTCCACTGTTTTCCTGCGGCTGACCATCGAGAGATAGCATCAGTTCCGGCGCATCAAGATGCGAGTTTCGGGCACCGTCGCTGTTGCGAATCACCTTCAGGCCACGTGTCAGCGGCTCCTGAGTCACATCCGACTCTGCTGCCCAGTCGCCATGCAGATGGGTGAGCCAGACATCATTGCGACGAATAGACAGATGGCCTGAGTCATAGCGTTTCAGTATGACGGCACGCTTCTCCTCATGGTTCACCTCTGTCCACGTCTCCATGACGTCCACGTTTTTATAAGCTTTATAGCAGAGACACACGGTAAAAGGCAGCAGCTTGTCCTTCATCGTAAAAGTGTGGACCACGGCAGCACCCTCGTCCGTCGATGCATAGTCAGTCACCTCCAACTCCAAATTCTGGTCGCCGTTGGCATGCTGCACCTGAATGGCAGGCAGATGGATCATGTCCACCGTACCGAAAGCAGGCAGTGCCGAGAAGTTCAAGTCAGCACCTGCATCGACTATCTCCTGCCTGGTGGCCGTCTTTGCCCCGAAATAGACCAACCGCACATCACCCCCTTCGGCAGCCGTCAGCAACAGCTGCATCTTAGGCGTTTCCACTTTCACGTCACCATGCCATGCCCCTGCAGGCAGGGAGCAAAGGCAAAGCGCACCTATGAATAGTTTATAAATGTATTTTTCCATCGTGTATCTATTATTATGTGGACTTCATTCGTTCTACTGAGCTTTCAAGTAAAGGCCATTGACATCCTTTAGGAAGAGCGTCTTCGGGTCATTGTAGAAGGCCACGAAATCGCTCGCCGAAAGATGACCTGGGTAAGGCGCATAGAAATGACCTGGCTTGTCGTGGGCATTGCGCCACACCAAGACATAGCTGATAGCATGCTTGGCCAGTACGGGCATCAGCGTGTGTGTCCACCAATAGGCATCCTTCACGCCTTCATAGCCCGTTTCGGTCAGTGCAGCCACCTTCCCATGCTGCTGGGCCGCCTTGCAGATGAAATCCAGGTTACGGTCAAGGTCGGCAGCAAAAGCCGCCACCGCAGCAGTGTCACCCTCGGCTGCAAAGCAATATTGGTCGAATCCGATGATGTCTACCCTCTCGTCACCAGGATAGCGCTCCATATAGATTTCCATGCCACCATCGCTCATCATGTTGGGCGAATAGGCATAGAGCACATTCACCACGCCTTTCTCTTTCAGCCGTTCTGTCGTGAGCTTCCACAGGTCGCGATACTGATCAGCGGTGCAGCCTTCCTGTCCCCACCAGAACCACGACCCCGTATGCTCATGCCAAGGTCTGAACACCACAGGCACCTTGATACCGTAGGGGGTCTCCAGAGAGTTGAGGAAATCAGCCACCCGGTCAAGCCAGCCCAGAAACCGCTCATGTTGTTCGCCCCCTTCAAGTACGGCCTCTACGGTATGTAGCTCTATCTCCTTCAGAGAATCAGCCACCCACGACGTTCCACCTGAAAGCGGGTTGTTGAGATGCCACGACAGACAGACCATGCCACCCCGGTCGAAGTGACGCACAATCTCCTGACGCATGCGACTGAAGGGCACTCCGTCGAGGTTAACGGAGTCGCCCAGTTCCAGATGACCCAAGTCGAAGCTCAGCACGGCAGGCTTGTCGCCACAGACGCTCTGCACGTCACTGCGATCCTCATCGCCCACCCATCCGATGCCATAGACGGTATCGTCATGATGCCCGAAGAGGTAGCGACCTTCCCCTGCCGTCCGTTTCAGCGAGGCCAACAAATGCTCAGTACGCTCCGTACGTCCAGTGTCGGCCATCGGCTCCCTGTCCTTTTGCTGTTTCCCCCCGCAGGCGGTCAGCACCAAGAACGTGAACAAGAATAAAAACCACCTCATTCCTTAATTCCCTTTCGGTGATTTGTTCCAGATAGTCGCAAAGTCATAGCTGCTATCAGTGCTTGTGCAAGCCTGCACCATCATCGGTATCAGGGTTTCACCCTCGCCAATCCAGTCGCCATTAGCATGATCCAGCAAGCCACAGGCCTCGTTGCCCGTCCCTTTGGAGTTGTTATCCCAAATGAACATGGGCAGTCCTGCTAAGTTCGCTGCACGACAGAAGAACTCCAGATAGTACTTACGGTATGCGTTGGCTAGCTCCGAAGGCTGATTCACGCAACCATACTCACCCAAGTAGCAGGGAATACCTTTCTCGATGTAGGCCGTACGCAACTTGTAGAGCAAAGCCAGGATATACTCCTCGTTGTTGCCCGCCACCGACATGGCCGGATCGGCATTATGTCCCCAGCTGTTATAACCGATGCTTCCGTCATCATTCACTGGATGCAGGCAGAAGCCATACGGGTCGTAGCAGTGCACGCCGACCATCAGATGGTTAGCAGGATCCTTGGGCAGCACCAAGTTGTCCAGTGTCAACTGGATATTAGCCGCATAGCCTGACACCCCTATCCAGCGCGTCGCATTGTTGCCCCCCGTAGAGCGGATGGCATCCACGGCATACTGGTTCCATTTGTTCAGCAAGTCAAACTGTGCTTCCGAACCAGTGCCCCAGTCATCACCCGCATGCACCTCGTTGAAAGTCTCAAATATCAGTTGGTCGCCATAGGAGGCAAAGCGCGTAGCCACCTGTTTCCACAGGTCGGCAATCAGCGTAGAGTCTTCCTTAGCCACCTTGGCATCGTCAGCAGCACTACCCAGGCCCGTCTCGAATGAGTCGTGGTGAGTATTCAGTATGACATTTAGCCCCGCACCGATGGCCAAGTCCACCGCAGCTGCCACCTCGTCAAGGTAGTCAGCGTTGATGATGTTGCCCTCGCCCATGTGGTCGGTCCATGTCACCGGCATGCGCACCGTCTTCGCTCCAACGGAAGCGAGTTTCTTGAAGGGAGCCTCTGTCACCGTTGTCACTCCATCCCAGTAGCCCCAGCCATTCTTAATCGCATCGCCACTGGTGTCGAAGTGGTTACCCATGTTCCATCCCCAGCCCAATTTTTTCGTCATGGCAGTGGCCTCATTATCGGCCAGGTCATTAATGGTCCATGTCAGCGTGATATCCTGATCATAGGTCTTTCCCTGTGGACCCACGATGAGTCCAGCAGGGATTTTGAGCGTCTGTGTCTTGTCGAAGTTCACGTCGGCAGTAATGGTCAGGTCAGTGCTTGCCCCCAGCACCACTGCATTTTTCACAGGCGAGCCATTAAGCGTGATCTTTTCCACGTTCTTACTGGCGAAACCAATGTTCTTGTCGAACTTCACCGTAATGACTTTCTCACCGAAAAGCAGCACGTCGCTGGCCACGGCGGGCGATTCCGACACAAGGACGGGAGCCGCCACATCAGGGATATCATATTGTGCATCGGTGTCGGCGCAGGCTGTGGCAAGAAGAGCCACAGCTGCGACGGTCAGTATATTCAATCTGTTCGTTAGTTTCATAATGCTTATCATGTTTTTATTATTCTATAGTAACTTTCGTGCATATCACATTATCGCCATTGAGCAGGAACGAGCCTCCCCAGTATTGCGTGGAAGTGATGTGCTCATAGATATATTCAGTCACTTCAAACTCGATGGCACCGTTATGCTCTGCCAGATTCCAGCTCTCAGCACTGAAGTCGCAGCCAGGGAATGCCGTGTTAGGATTCCAGTGACCATCCACAATCTGGCAGTTCCACGTTACATCGGTAGCCGTCAGGTAGCAGCGAATCACTGAGCCCACTTTCATGCCTGCAGCAAGCAGCTCCACGCCGCCGTCGCTCAGCACGTATGGCTGGTTGCCCCAGTCATCGGCCACCAGTTCGCCCGTCCAGACCACCGTCTCCTGTGGAATGGTGATTTCGAGCGTCACCTTGTTGAGGATGGCATTCTGTCCATGCAAAATCAGGATACCACCCCAGTCGGTTGCTCCAGCCTTCAAGTTGGCAATAGCGGCCGAAGAGAGTGTGAAGGGATAAGTACCTGTCTGCGGAAACGAGATAAGCGTCTCAGTCTCAGGAGTCAGGCCAGTAGTGATGTCCACATGACTCCAACTACCGTTGTTCACCTTCATCTTGGCATCGTCGCCCGTCACCGTGACATCAAACACGATTTCAACACTTGCACCTTCAGGAATGTCGTCGAACACCGATGCGGGAATCATGCCCTGCGTGCTGGTGCCCCACGTCAGTTCAAACGGACCAGCGAAGATCACCTTTGTGATGGCCCCTGCGGGAATCACCTCAATGGCATACTCTATCTCACCATTCGTCGACAACAGTTTCAATATCGATTTCGCCTTGGCATCAGCGGGAATGCCGAAGGTCAGCGTATTGTTCTTCTCAGACAGTACGTAGCGCACCTCCGTGCCATTCACAAGGACGCTGTTCAGCTTGTCTGCATTCTTCACAGGAACAGTCAGCACATCGCCAGCCGCAGGTTTCGTCTCGTCGGTGAACACAGGCATTTCAGTGATGTAGCAGAACACTGCCTCGTTGATGCTCAGTTCCGGGCCTGCCACCTTTGTGGCGTTAGCCAACTGGAAGAGAGGAGCACCCGATGTACCATCCATTGGCACTGTCACCGTAAGCAACGTTCCGTCGGCTGTCACGCTTTCCTCTTCCAACGTGGCCTCACCCTCACCGAAGTAAACTACCTTGACAAGATCGAGGTTGGTGCCCTGCACCTGCAGTACGGAACCCGCACTGACAGGATTCACATGATAGCCCGTCACTACAGGCTTCACCAAGGTGAAGGGAACCTCCACCCTGGCACCATTAGCCATCACCAGCTTCAGGATGCCTTCCGTGGCCGTCTCCGGCACCTGCACAGCATACGCCTGCGTGGTATTAATGACGCTCAGGTTGCCATTAATCGTATATTCGCCATTAGCATCGGCAAACTCCACATCGACCACCAGGTTCATGTCGTTGCCATCAATCTGCAGCACCTGTCCAGCTTTCACAGGACTTGGCGTAGCCTTGCAGTCAGTCGGTTTCACCGTGGTAAGCAGACCGACGGGCACCTCAACGCCCGACTTGCAGACAATCACGATGTCACCATCAGGAGCCTCAGCGGGCAGGGTGAAGGTGACTCCAGTACCATCGTTGGCCACCTTAATGTCCTTCACGCCAACGCCACCCACGGTAATTTGGTCGGTCAGGTGGAGGTAAGTACCAGTGATGCTCACTGTCTCACCAGCCTTGGCCACTATCTGTCCAGAAGCCGCAGCCTCGTCACGTCCCTTTATTTTACTGATGGTAGGCACACCTATCTCCAGTGCTTTTTCCGTCTGGAGAATCTGATAGTCCAGCTCTCCTTCTCCACCATCCACCAGCGCAGTTAGATCAGCGGTGTAGAGTTCCAGCTTGCCTGTCATGGCATCCTCTGGCACCTGCACCGTGATAGCATAGCGATCGTGGCTCTTGAAGTCGTTCTCACTGACGAGTACACCGTCGGTAAAGGCCAAGGAATGAATGAGGTTCAGATAGTCACCCTCAATCTTTATCACGTCGCCAGGCATGGCGGAAGCGGGACTGAATCCAGTCAGCTCAATTGGTTCTTCAAACGTCAATGCGTTCTTTGTAGACAGTTTCGTGCCAGTCTTGCTACTCAAGGTGATGACACCCTCGATAGGTCCGTCTTTGGGCACAGTAACACGAATTTCAGAGGGAACGCCCGATTTCACCACATCGATAGCGGTGATGGCACTGGTGCCAGGAATTTCCACACTGGCAATCTGGTCGAGGTTACTACCCACGAAGCGCAACTGTCCACCCCGCATGACGGGGTTGGGTCCAAACGCGTTGAGCACGACCCCACCCTGATACTGGTTAGTGTCCAGATCGTCTTCGCTGCACGCTGTCAACGACAGGCCTGCGATGGCCACTGCCAATAGCATGAATATATGCTTAAAGTTCTTCATAACTATAGTATTTCAATGATTCAATATTAGAATTTTACTTGTTCGGCACAGCACGAATGTTATCAATCATAATATACGGATTACATTCAGTACCGTTGACACCGCCACCGATGACGAAGATGGTGAGACTGGCAAAGTCCTCTTTCTTCAGGTTATACGTCAGTCCCGAACCGTCGAAATTATAGACAAAGCTCATAGCGATGGGCAGCGTCACCGTAACCCACTTATCGCCAGTGTCGTAAGAGCCTGTAGTCGTCCATGGACGATAGAGAGCACGAGGAATATCAAGACCTCCGTCAGCTTTTGTACGGAAGAACGTGTTGTTGGCACCTGCCACTACGTCGCCATAGATGTCAGGGCTATTGCCACTGAGCGTCACGGCACTGGTAGGCGCAAAAATAATCTGCATGGCACCTGCTGCCCACGGATTGCTTGATGGGATGCACATCTCGAATTTCAAGTTCATGTTCTCAGCCTTTGAGAAGTCAACGATGTCAAACAGACGTACACCGTTAGGCTCGGGATAGGACTGAGGCGAATTCCAGTCACCACACCAATATTCGAATGAGTTGTTGCCATCGTCCCAACCACCTTCAGCCGACATGGTAGCCCCTTCACCCAACACAAGGTAGTTGCCAGAAAGGGCATTTTCACCCGTCGTAATAGTACGTGCATGCCAACCTTGCTGAGTGCGTCCGTTGTCAAAGTCAAAGAGCATGCCACGGGTATCCAAATAGTGGAATGACGACTGCGTCGTTCCGTAGATGGAAGTCATGGTGATAGGACCCTCGGCTGCAGCATCAGGCACGGTTACCACCACCGACGTGTAGTCATCGGCAATGCTGTTGATGGTAGCTGCAATATTCTGGTCGTTGGCATCACGGAAATAGACCTCCAAGGGTACACCCGCATCGTTCACCATGTAGTTACCACTGATGGTCACCCTATCTCCAGGCTTTGCATACTCACACGACATGGTAGTAATGACAGGCGAAGGAATAATGACATGGAAGTCATACGTCACCGTGTCCTTCCCCTGAGTCACCAAATAGATTTTGTCAGTCACCAGAATGGGCACGTCCTTGGGCACATCGACAATAAGCGTATTGTCGGTGATATAACTGGTATTGAGCACAGCTTTGCGGTCATTGAAGTAAAGCTCGTAGACGCTACGCAGATTCTCACCAATCAAGGCAAGCGTACTCTGAGGCGATGCCTCTATCACCAGTTCACCATTGGTATAGTGCATGTCAGAAGCATCATTGTTGTTTTTCACCTCCGACGAGAGGCAACGCACATAGTTCACCGTTGGCGTACCGTCGGCCAACTCATATTTGTCGGGCTGATCCTTGCAGGATGACAGCAGGAATAAGACATTACATAATGAAAGAAGTAAGACGGCTCTTCGCTTCATCTTTCCATACATATATTGTGTCATCATTATTCTATTATTT